>ERZ1740067.704-NODE-704-length-25560-cov-7.870927_pt1 | contig 25560 bp, 20 predicted proteins | sample MGYA00581736_ERZ1740067 | MGnify/ENA primary metagenome ERZ1740067 (study PRJEB43018, sample SAMN04849236) | marine metagenome | isolation source: floating plastic debris | place: Pacific Ocean | collected 2008-08-27 | study: EMG produced TPA metagenomics assembly... | reverse complement strand
TAGCCGCGCTGGCGACCATCGACAGCAACAAACCAGAGCTTTGTGTTGTCGGCATTAACGGCAATCGCACTTCTGGGATACAGCTCAGTCGAGTTTTTTAGGATAGCGAGCCCATCGTAGGGTTTGCCGTCTTTAATGAACTGAACATCACCTGCGATCGCCTCCTGAGTCTCGGCAGGACAATCGTTTTGAGCAATGCGGATATCGCCAGGTGAGAGGATACAAAGAGCAGCCCAACCCGGCTTAGCCTCGGAATAGCGATCACCATCAGAAACAGCAATTCCTAACGAGCGGACACCGTTGCCCACATGGGGATAGTAGTGAAAAGGTGAGTTCACTTTATGGGGAGCAAAGTAGCTACCATTGATGGCGATTTGCATCCCGTATTTTGATAAAAACCCTGGCACTGTGTCAGCAGAGAGCTTATAGCCATCTGCTGGAACAGAAGGCGTGACAAAAAAATCGATCCCTGGTGCGGTGAGGTCAACTTCGACAGCGTGCAGGACTAGAGGACGAGGCTGATTTTTGACCATGCGTCGATAGGAAACACCTTGGTAGAGCGCTCTCACCTCTGGCGTGCGCTCAGGCCGCAGCGACATGCGATAGGCATACAATCCAACGAGACCTAGGGCAAGAATGCCCACTGCGCCTAATCCAAGTGTGATCGACTTCCAGAGTTGTTGTTTCATTACAAACAAATAGTTGAGTGATGAGTACGTCGCGAGAAGAAAAAGCTTTGCTAACTAAGCCAGTCTTTAGAGCTGAGTAGCTAGGCCTTTACAATCGGATCGTTACAACCAGGCATTTATAGCTGAGTGTTTACAACAGCTTATTTAGCAATGTGTTTCGCAGTTTGTAGACTGATAAAGAATTTCTCATAATACCGCTCACGCGTTAGCACAGCCCATAAGATAAAGTCATCCGGGCAAATACCCCATCATCCGGAAACATCCTCCAAATGACATAATTTATCAGCTCTCTTACTAACATTTTTTAGATCTGATAACGACTGCAAACGTTCAGTACTAAAAGTCACTTTCTAGGCAAGTTTGGTCTCATACAACCTTGCCTAGACAAACACCTAAAACAGGAGATTAGATCATGCCATTCTTCCAGTCGATTAGAGATGCGTTTATCTTCTTAGCAGAAGCTGCCTATAGAATCTTCAGCCCACATGATGATTCGTATCCTGAGACGGGTGTTCAGCCTTACAGCGGTTACATCACTCGATAAAAATTACGTCCAATAAGAATTGGATCAAAAAGGCTACGTCAACTAGACCATTACGGCTAAAAACTAACGAGTTATAAAAAGCAGCCATGAGATCTCATGACTGCTTTTTATAACTTTAAACTTGAGTTGAAAATGAAGAGACTTTTGAAAAGGCAAGTCATACACTAAGCGGTCAGGAAATCTAGGCTTCGACCATCTCTACATTCTTGGCCTTTTTGCTTCTTTCCTGTGACATCTCATCGATCACAAGCTCTGATAGTGCCGGGATCGAGGCATCTCCCGTAATCAAACGGGCACCGCGCTGACTGGTGAAATAATGCCAACCCCACTGAAGCATGACCAAAAGCTTGTTATCAAATTCAATGAGATAGTAGATATGCACAAAGATCCAGATAATCCACGCCGGGAAGCCAGAGAGCTTGGCAAAACCCAGGTCAGCAACCGCTTCATTACGGCCAATGACGGCTAGACTGCCATTATCCTTGTACTCGAACGGTTTGACGGCCTTATTCGCAAGGCGTCTTTGAATGGTGTTCGCAAGATACTCACCTTGCTGCATGGCAGTTGCAGCAGTTCCCGGCAAAGGTTTTTCGCCCTGATGAGCATAGTGAGCAAGATCCCCAGCGATAAAGACATCCGGACAACCAGGAACGCTCAGATCCGGTTCAACAATGACACGACCAATGCGGTCTAACTCTGCGCCAGTTTGCTCCGCGATCGCCTTACCCATCGGTGAGGCTTTAATACCCGCTGCCCAAAGCACAGTAAACGCCTGCACTTTTTCTTCCAAATCACCGTTTTTGAGGGTAACAGTATCCCCCTCAATATTAGTGACCAGTGTATTGGTACGGACTTCCACGCCAAGCTTTTCCAAAGACTTCTTAGCAGCCACAGACAAGTCACCTGGGTAGGGCGGCAATACGCGATCCATGCCTTCAAGCAAAACTACTTTAGTTTCGCCCGGATTAATGCTGCGGAAATCTTCACTCAAGGTTTCGTAAGCGAGTTCAGCCAGTGCCCCAGCGAGCTCCACGCCAGTAGGACCACCACCAACGATAAAGAAAGTCAGCAGCGCTTCTCGGCGAGCAGGATCAGTCTCTTGCTCCGCTGCTTCAAAGGCTAAGAAAATACGTCGACGAACCTCAAGGGCATCCTCAATGGTTTTCATCCCGGGAGCAATGTCCGACCACTCGTCTTTGCCGAAATAGTGATGACTAGAGCCTGTAGCCATAATCAAGCTATCGTAGCCAACCGTTTCGCCATTTTTGAGACGGATACTTTTTTCCTCTGGCGCAATGCCAGTGACCTCGCCCATTAGAACACGGACGTTTTTTTGCTTACTAAGAACGGAACGCAGCGGTGAGGAAATATCACCCGCGGACAAACCACCAGTTGCGACCTGATACAGCAGGGGCTGGAAGAGGTGAAAGTTGCGTTTGTCAATGAGGGTGACCTTAACATTCGCTTTGCCAAGGGCCTTTGCCGCATACAGACCACCGAAGCCACCGCCTACAATGACAACATGATGGAGTGCTCGCTTTTGACTTGTCTTCTTATGACTCGTCTTCTCAGTGGTTGCTGAGTTGGAAATGGAAGGGTTCTGTAGGACTGCTGTCATATGTAGCAACCAATTTTTTTGCAACTTAACTAAAGTTTATATCTTCTGCGCACGTTTTCCGCCACTCCCTGTCCATGACTTCATGAAAAATTGTTTGGATAGGTGTTGGGTCGCGAGGCGTTGAAAGCCTCAATCATGCTTACGTTTACAGTGCCCGAATCGTTTCTTTTTGGGCGATGAAAATAATAAGTAATTAGACTTAATTTGCTTGAAATGCCCTTTTTCTTGCGAGCAACTCATCGCTAAGGCTACAAAATTGTAAAGTTGGGAAACTATGTAGCACGGAAGTGATGTGATTAGTAATACGAATGTGAGGGCATAAATCGTGGGGCTTATCGTTCAAAAGTATGGTGGTACATCGGTTGGCGATGTAGAGCGAATTCAGGCAGTGGCACAGAGAGTGCAGGCCACGGTGCAGGCGGGAAATTCGGTAATTGTAGTAGTGTCAGCGATGGGTAAGAGCACCGATGGACTGGTGCAACTGGCAAATAAAATTTCTAGTGATCCGAGCCGCCGAGAGATGGACATGTTGCTGTCCACTGGTGAGCAGGTGACGATTGCACTGCTGAGTATGGCACTGCACGAGCGGGGGCAGGCAGCGATTTCGCTCACTGGACCACAGGTAGGCATTGTGACCGAGGCTGAGCATACGCGGGCGCGGATTTTGGATATTAAAACGAAGCGGCTGAAGCGTCACCTGGCAGAGGGAAAGGTGATTGTAGTGGCGGGATTTCAGGGGATGAGTGGCAACCTGGAAGCAGGCGATGATCTAGAGATTACGACCTTAGGCCGAGGGGGGTCGGATACCTCTGCGGTGGCGCTGGCAGCGGCCATGCAGGCAGAACGCTGCGAAATTTACACCGATGTTCCGGGGATTTTGACATCCGACCCTCGGGTAATCCCAGAGGCACAGCTAATGGATGAGATTACCTGCGATGAAATGCTAGAGCTGGCTAGCCTGGGGGCAAGTGTGCTGCATCCTCGGGCGGTGGAAATTGCCAGGAACTATGGGATTACGCTGGTGGTGCGCTCTAGCTGGACGGATGAACCAGGGACACGGGTAACCTCGCCTGCGCCACAGCCGAGAGCGCTGAAGGGATTAGAGATTGCGCATCCGGTAGATGCGGTGGAGTTTGATCCAGATCAGGCTAAGGTGGCGCTGTTGCGGGTGCCGGATCGGCCTGGGGTAGCCGCGCAGCTGTTTGGTGAGTTGGCAAATCAGTCGCTGAATGTGGATTTGGTGATTCAGTCAATTCATGAGGGGAATTTGAATGATATTGCATTCACGGTGCGATCATATAACCTGACCCAGGCTGAAAGCGTTGCCGAACATATTGCCCCTGCGCTGCGCACCGCGCCAACAGCGACCGAGGAAGCAGAGGTGCAGGCATCGGAAAGTATCGCCAAAATCAGTATCGCGGGCGCGGGTATGATTGGTCGCCCCGGCGTAGCAGCTGGCATGTTTTCAGCACTCGCAGATGCTGGAGTAAATATTCAGATGATTTCGACCTCGGAAGTGAAGGTGAGCTGTACGGTAGCTGAGGAAGATGGAGATCGAGCAATCACAACGCTGTGTGAGCATTTCGATGTCACCAGTTCCCCTGCCAGACTCGATCAGTCCCAGATCGAGCGAATTGCTGATCTCCCCTCTGTACGAGGCGCAGCACTAGACCTGAAGCAGGCGCAGCTAGCGATTCGTTACGTGCCAGATGAGCCAGGGCTAGCAGCGCGAATTTTTCAAATTTTGGCAGATCGGGGCATTAGTGTAGACATGATCATTCAGTCACAGCGCAGCCGAGTGTTCGAAGGGAAGATGACGCGAGATATTGCCTGTACGGTAGCGCAGGCGGATGCAACGCTGGCGAAAGATGTTTTACAGACGGCGGCGAAGGAGCTGGGCTGTGGTGAAGTGCTAGTCAATAGTGCGATCGCCAAAGTAAGCGTCGTCGGCATGGGGATGATTCACCGGCCTGGCATTGCAGCGGCGATGTTTAAGGCACTGTCGGCAGCGAATATCAATATTCAGATGATTGCAACCTCAGAAATCAAAATTAGCTGTGTCGTGGCTGAAAATGAGGGCATCGAGGCCCTGAAAGTAGTCCATACGGCATTTGGCCTAGCGGGGAATAAGGTAGTGGAGGTGCCTGCGTGAGTCAGGATTTAGCAATTTTTGTGGGCAGTGTGTTGCTGCTGGTTGCCTATCTTGTGTTTTCAGCAAAAACGGAGATGGGAACCAAGATTGAGTGGAAGTGGCCTTGGAAAAAGTCTGAGTAAATAGACTAATGGAAGCAGATAGTCCGAGCAGATGTAAACAGATCTAGACTTTGCAGCGTGAAGTAACTTCTTCGATAGTTACGTAATGCTATGGAGGGATATCATCACTCGCAGGCTACCGGTAAACTTGCGATATTAAAGATGCGAGATGACGGCTCTCTTGGTTTGAATCCCTTTTTTTGAACCCCGTTAGTGCCTCACTTGCGATGTAGATAACGCTATCTCTCTTTAAGGGCACTTTCCCATGAATAACAACAACAAGAATTTGATTGAGTCATTTTACAACTGGTATCGTGGGGCGATTCGTCACCCGAAGTGGCGCTGGGCGGTTATCTTTGGAACGGCAGTTTACCTGTTGAGCCCGCTTGATATCTCACCGGATCTCATCCCGATTGTAGGTTGGTTAGACGATGGGATTTTAGCAACGTTGTTAGTCACTGAACTATCTGCTTTGGCAATGGACTATTTGAAGAAAGGGAATAGTGAGGAGACAACAGTTGCAGATGCGGATGACGTAATTGATGTGGAGGCTGAGGTCAGCTAAACTGGCTCGGAGCTTTTAGGGTAGGCATCTTGAGCCCAGAAAATCATCCACAATTTTAATAGTTCAACAAAAAAGGGGAGAGTTTTACAGAGCTCTCCCCTTTTTGCCTTTTATTGATTTTCTTTTATTGATTGGTATCGGGCGAGACGTCTTCACTCGCTTCCGTTTCGTCTGTTGTTTCTGTATTTTCTACTTCTGTGGTTTCGGCCTCTGTCGCTTCTACTTCTTTTGATTCTGTTTCTGTTATTCCTGTTTCTGCTGATTCTATTTCTGCTGATTCTGTTTCTTGGACGTTCACCTCTAGGGGATTTGCTTCCGGGGTCTCTTCTACCGTCTCTTCCGGAGCATTTGCGAGTTTCCAAGTCCCGATATCCCAGGTACTGGCGTCCCAAGGGGTGGGATCTACGCCTGTGATGCGATCGCTAATCCCATTCGTCACAGCCCGCCTCACCAGCGGAATCACGGCAACGTCTTCCACCAAAATAGTATTCATTTTTTGAAAGAGCGCAGCGCGTTTTTCAGGGTCAAGTTCTTTGCTGGCCTGCTCCCACAGCTTGTCGTACTCTTCATTACAGTAGCGGGCATTGTTAGGCTTTTGCCATTTGTTTTCGAAAGAGGCAATTTCGTCGCAGAGCCACCAGCTCATATAAATAGCAGGATCGGGGGTATCACTGCCGGCGTTGTACTCTTGCATGTCAGCATAGAAGTGGTTGATGCTGCGAGTTTGAGCAGGGTCAGCGGAGAAGAAATCATCGGCAATGACGCGGCGAATATCGACTTCGATGCCAATGGCACGCAGGTCTTCTTTGACCATCTCTTGAGTGCGCTGACGAACGGGATTGATGGGGGTCTGGAAAACCATCCGCATTTCGACACCGTCTTTGTCACGAATGCCGTTGTTGTTGGAGTCTTTCCAGCCAGCGGCGTCTAATAGGGCATTGGCTTGAGCAGGGTCATATTGATGGGTGAGCGCGCGGTTAATGTACTCGGCGGGGTACGAGAGCAACTGGTTGGTGAGCTGGCCGGCGTTACCGTAAATGCGATTGGCGATTTCTTCCCGGTCGATGGCAAAGTCGACAGCTTTGCGGACGTTAAGGTCGCTGAGGAAAGGATGAGGATTTTCGAGGCTAGAGCGCTCACCGTCTTTGGTGACTTTGTTGGGGTCGGTGAGGTTAAGCATGATGCGCTCTACATAGGAACCAAAGGTCGCGACAACTTCTCCAGCGCCCCCTTTAGCAAGTTCGACCCGGTCTTCAATAGTGAGCTGTAGATTATGAACGAAGTCAGCATCGCCATCCCGTAGGACACGGCGGGCCGCCACATAGGGCGTGATGCCCCCTTCAAGTTCGACCAAGTCGAACGGGGGAGGCCCCTCACGAAACTGTTCATTGGCAGCAAAGGTCCAAAGGTCGTTAGCGATCGCAATAAAGCGATAGGGGCCGGTCCCCACAGGCTGATAGTTTTCTGTTGCCTGACGAACATTAGGCCCCTGCACCTTTGAAAAAATATGCTTTGGCAAAATCATGCCGTTCTGCCCTGTGAAGGGCAGCGCCCAAGACGGGTTGGGTTCTTCGAAGGTAATTTTTACAGTAAGCGGATCGATAACCTCGACTTTTTCGATGGCTTCGTAATACTTTTCGGTAACTGCCGCGACTCTAGGATTACTGACAAATTCGTAGGTGAAAGCAACGTCCTCAGCGGTGAAAGGCTGCCCGTCAGACCAGCGGACATTAGGCTTGAGCTTCCAGGTGACTGAGCGACCGTCTTCAGACAGGCCACCGTTTTCAGGAGTAGGGATGAGGGCAGCTAGGACAGGCACCATACGACCACCTGCTTCGTAGGTAGCAAGCGGTTCATAGACAATGCGAGCGGCTTCAAAATCTTGAAAGCCGTTGGCTAGATGAGGGTTAAGGGTAGTAGGCGTTCGGCTGTACAGCAAGCGGAGCACATCTGCGCCACTGTTGTTTACCTGTTCACTGACGAGCTCACCATCGGTTTCGGGATTGGATGTGCAGCTAGGGAGACCCCATAGGGCACCCAGCAACAGAGCAACAAACAGAAAAGATCTCTTCACAACAATGCGTCAATAAAGCAGTAGTTTCATCACAGGTTCGCTATGCACTTTGCCCTGTTTGCCATGGAATGTCACATTCCATTGAGGCCTACAGCAAGCCTACGAATGTATCTGTGCGATTGCTAGCCACTGAGCCGACAGAAATCAACAGTTTCGGAGATCACTATGTAGTAAGCAAAGCGCTAAGGGCTATACAGTAGCGTAAATGACGACTGGGTAGAACGCCTTTTATTATGTATCGCTTTTGGGATTGACCCTCCTTGTCTGCGCGCTTTCGCCTGCAGACAACTATTCTTGCGTAAAAACACGGTTTTTTGGCTTCCTACGGCTTTTTGCGCCCAAAATGCTCCTGAAAACCGCACCTCCTGGCGTACTAGTAGGTGGTAGATGCACCCTGATGTTTCCTCGGCGCGCCCATCAAAAAATTGGGCCGCTGAGGATTTTTTTTGGTTAATGTGATCTCTAGGTATTTATCAGGCTTTTTAGGTCGAAAACTGATTTTGTCCTGAAGCGCAGGTTGTGTGGGGAATAGTTAATTGGTAGATGCACCCTGACAATTCCCTGGCTGCTCGTTTGAGCGCTAGGGAATTTTTTTGCCTTGCACTTGTATAGCAAGCGTAACTAACCCTCAGGAATCAACGGTTTTAAAGATCACTAATGCAGTGAGCTAACGGGTCAAAGCTATCATCTTCGATCAGGCCAACTCACCGCTTCGCTCGGGCCAACTCACCTCCAGTCACTAAAGAAGGGCCATCTAACAAGACGGCCCTTCTTTATATCTATTAATTAGGCCTGCCAGCTACGGTTATTAACCGAGATCACAACCATATCAGCGTAGCTTTTTGGCCAATGCTATTCAGCGGCTGCTTCCACTTCAGGGGTAGCCTCTGCTTCAGGGGTAGCCTCTGCTTCAGGTGCTGTCTCCGCCTCGGATGTCGTGTCAGCAGTTTCTGGTGCAGTTGAGGCTTCATCAGTGGCGTCCTCAGCAACTACTTCAGGCTCTTCCACTTTCTTGGTTGGCTTAGGGCCTCTCATCAACGCTGGATTTACAGGCGCTTTGGGAGCATCACCCTTGCCACGTCCCCGACCTTTACCTCGGCCTTTTCCACCACGCGAACGCTCATCCCGGCTGTCTTTGCTTGCTGGGCCACCGTCTTTGCGATCGGCTTTCTTAATCGGCGGTGGGACCTTGCGCTTTTCTTGAGCGCCGGCCTCGGTAGATTGAGATTGCTGGGCAGCTTCGCGATCGCTCTTCTTGATAGGACGATCTACCATGGATGTCTCCGCTATGTACGTCAATTGCCAAACAATCGTATCACGAGCCTCTGCCGTTGAACTTGGGATTTCTCACCGCTAGTTAGGTGGCCACGCATCGACGTCTTTATCGAGTGTCGGCTCGCTGCCAAGCAGGGGTGTATCGCCTTCTGGTGAGGCATCAATGGTTTTTCCAACTTCGCCATTATCTAGCACAGCTTCCGGATCAAAGTTAAGGCCGAGCACGTCAATCAAGGCGTCTTCGTCAGAGTTGAGCTGGTAAAACGGCACCATCAAATTAGACAGCTTAGGTTCTAGCGCGTTAACCACACCCAGAATCAAAAAGGAAGATGGACGGCGGCCACCTTCAGGGGTGCGCACAGAAGTGGTGGCCATCTGCACTTCTAGCCAGGTCCGGTTAGCCCGGAAGTAGTCCAGCCACTTGTCTCTTATGACAGAGGTAAAGTTCTCAAAAAAGGCCATTTTTCAACCTATAAGGGATCGTTAGCGAAACATCAAGTAATCGTCAAAATAGATCGAGGCATTGCACTTGCCCCAATATCGCAGCAATCTAACACCCTTCAGGCGTTATGACTAGAGTCTTATCAAATAATGTTTATCAATACATCTACGGTTGCCCGGTCAGTAGCGGATGTGCCATCGATGTATGTTAGCGGATGAAAGCCGGTGTAAGTACTGATTTACCGCTGATTTCCTCCCGTAAACGGGCTGGTAATCTCCAGCTCCCCAGTCTGAATACCTTTTGTCACATCAATAACAGGTGGCTGATTACTTTTGAACTCCGCAATCGCCTTGTGCACATCAGCGGCGATCGCCTCATGGGACTTTGTCACCACAGGATCGGCTTCTAGCAGCTGAAACTTGTAGTACAGCATCTGAGAGAATTCATTCAAATCACCGGAGAGGACCTCCGCAGGTGACAGGTTCAGAGGTCCTGTCTCTAAGATTTGCTCTAACAATTGAGGGCTTAAAATAGCCTGAAACTTCTGGATATAGGCCCAAGCGACCGATTGAATCTCTTGCTGAAGATCGCCCTTATCGACATAGCTAGCGACGCGCTGCGCCAAGGCAATCCAGTCAGGAGCAACCCAGCGGCTCAGGGCACTGTCCAAATTAAAGTCAACAAGCACTTTATTAATCAGCGATCGTCCACCAGACTTGCTGAGAGAGCCATCGTTGAGTGTGGCAATCACTGTTTGAATCAGGCTGAGAATGTTGCCAGCGTCCCAGGTCGCATCTTCTGGGGCGAACTGCTGCAAATAGGCACTGACCACATTAGTAACGGTGGTTTCTTGCTCTCGTAGCCAGACAGCAACCTGCTCAGCCAGCAGCTGCGACGTCACGTCGACGAGAGACGCATCTGTCCCCAGGCTGTCAAAGGCTGCGATTGCCTCATCCATAAACGCCTCTAGCTGATTATTTTGAATATCCACCGTTGTCAGATTCGCCACAATCGCACCGATCACGGCCCGTAGTTCCAACGGTGTACCAGGACGACCAAATGTGACTGTGTACGCCCTCAGCACATTAAGCACCTGCTTGAGGTTTTCGAATGGTGAACGACGATTGTCTCTAGAAGAATCCCCAGAAGAGGGTCGATTCGAGGTTGACGGCTGAGTTGTTTCGTTTGTGGCTAAATTTTCGGAAGACATTTCTGAAGGCATAGCTGGCTCAGGCGGTAGGTTTGATGAGGAAGTATTTGACGAGGGATTATCTGAAGGGAGATTTGGTGCGGGCGAAGAGGGCTCCTGTGGAAGGGGTGCCCTGGGGGCTGGGGCAATCTTGGGTCTACTAGGCGGCTGAGGCGATCGCCTAAATAGATTAAAAAATGAGCGAAATAGTCGAAACACCTTACTTTCCCCCTAATCCAATACCGTCCGAATCGTTGCGGCCACAGATTCGGACAAAGTCGCGTAATCGTAACCGCCCTCTAGCCCAAACAAAAGCCTAGGTGTGAGGGCTAGGCACTCCTGAGTAAACCAGCCGTAGTCCTCTGGGTGCAAACAAATCCCTGCTAGTGGATCGGCCTGGTTAGCATCATAGCCAGCACTGACAAGCAGGATTTCCGCGTCGAATTCAGCCAAGAAGGGTTGTGCTTTCTGATGCCAAAGGGCCTGATAGTCACTCAAGCTGGCACCCGGCGGCAGCGGCAGATTCAGCACGTTATCAAAAGAGCCGGTTTCGCTGCTCGCTCCGGTGCCGGGATAGGCAGGCGACTGGTGAAATGAACAATAGGCAATCTGGGGGTGTCGGGAGACGAGAGCCTGGGTGCCATTGCCATGGTGGACGTCCCAATCCAGAATGGCAACGCGCTTGGCTTGGTGGGTTTCTAGAACGTAGTGGGCAGCGATCGCAGCATTAGAAAGCAGGCAAAATCCCATAGCGCGATCACGTTCCGCATGGTGTCCCGGTGGCCGCACCAGCGCAAATGCCGGCGCACAGCGATCCCATACCCAATCGACACCATCGAGCCAAGCGGCTACAGCAAGAAGTGCCACATTGTAGCTTTTAGCACTCATCACGGTATCCGCATCTATACGCCCACCGCCGTCCTTGGCTATCGTCTCTAGCTGCGCTACGTAGTCAGGCGAATGCACGCTGTGAATAGCCGATAAAACGCTTCGCTTAGAAGGTTCAACCCAGTATATTTTTCGAGCCCACTTGTCACTTTTTATCCCCGATTTTTGTAGCCTTTTTAAGTAATCAACAACAGCCGTCAAACGCCCCGCATTTTCAGGGTGAATTTGCCCAGTATTGTGGGCGGCAAAAAGGGGGCTATAGAAAACAGGAAACTGAGATTCCATAAGGGTTTGACAATTTTCAAAGAACTTACCTGAAGGCCAAATTCTCAAGCTAAGAAAAAGACTAAAATGTGGTAGAATAATTGTTCCATTTAGCGTTAGTTTGCAGTCTATCAACGACAGCGAAGATAGAGGCTTTTCATCCAGTTTTTTTCAGGTTATTTCAGATGTCTTGGCGGAGCTGACTTACTTATTTTTTCGTGATGTGGAGCTCGCTTCTAGAACTGCTTTTGGCAGGCTGATAAGATGACGACTTATTTGAGCGTTTTCTTGGGCGCTTTGCGACCCTACAAACGGCACCCCAAAGAGCAATTCTAAACAACCCTAAAGGTGGCAAAACAATTGCCCTAAAAAGGTCTACCATAGCCCTTTGCAAAGTTTGTGCATCCCTGACTTAGCTATCAACTTCTTGGAGTATTCCATATGAGCAGTCCTCAAGAGCGGATCGTTCCCACTGATTTGCGTAATGAGATGTCTCGGTCTTACCTCGAATACGCGATGAGCGTAATCATTGGCCGGGCACTCCCAGACGCTAGGGACGGTCTCAAACCCGTTCATCGGCGGATTTTATACGCCATGCACGAGTTAGGACTCACCGCCGATCGACCGTTTCGTAAGTGTGCTCGTGTGGTCGGTGAAGTGCTCGGTAAGTACCACCCCCACGGCGATACAGCGGTATACGATGCGCTGGTGCGGATGGCCCAAGACTTCTCCATGCGCCACCCGTTGATCAACGGCCACGGCAACTTTGGCTCGATTGATAACGATCCGCCTGCGGCGATGCGTTACACCGAATCTCGCCTGCAAGCATTGACCGGTGCCTCGCTGCTGCAAGATATCGAATCGGAAACGGTTGACTTTGCCGACAACTTTGACGGCTCTCAGCAGGAGCCCGTAGTGCTACCTGCACGCATTCCCCAGCTGCTGATCAACGGCTCGTCAGGCATTGCTGTAGGCATGGCGACTAACATTCCGCCGCACAATCTGGGAGAAGTTATCGACGGGGTTATCGCCCTCATCGACAACCCAGAGCTGACCAGTATGGAGCTGATGGCATATATTCCTGGCCCAGACTTCCCAACTGGCGCTCAAATCATTGGCAGTCGTGGCATTCGCGAAGCGTATGAAACCGGGCGCGGATCCGTCACCATGCGGGGTGTGGCCAACATTGAAACGCAGCAAACCAGGGGACGCCCCGATCGCGAAACCATCATTATTACGGAGCTGCCCTACCAAACCAACAAGGCCAGCTTGATCGAAAAAATCGCTGACATGGTCAACGAGCGGCGTTTGGAAGGAATTGCCGATCTGCGCGACGAAAGCGATAGGGACGGTATGCGCATTGTGATTGAGCTCAAGCGTGATGCCTATCCCCGCGTGGTCCTCAACAACCTGTATAAGCAGACGCCGCTACAGAACAACTTTGGCGTCAACATGCTGGGCATTGTCAATGGCGAGCCTCAGCTGCTCACCCTGCGCGATTTTCTGCAGGTTTTCCTCGATTTTCGAGTGGAGACGATTACGCGTCGTACGCGCTATCAGCTGCGCAAGGCCCAAGAGCGCGATCACCTCTTGCAGGGCTACCTGATTGCACTTGCTAATTTGGACGCAGTCATTGCATTAATCAGAGGCTCGGCAGATGCGGCCAGTGCAAGAGAAGAACTAGTTGAGTCCTATGGGCTTTCAACCACGCAAGCAGATGCCATTTTGCAAATGCAGCTGCGGCGCCTAACAGCATTAGAAGCGGAGAAAATCGAGCAGGAGCACGAAGCGCTAACTGAAAAGATTGCCGATCTTGAGGATATCTTGGCAAATCGAGAGCGCATCCTCGCCATCATCAAGACAGAGGTCACTCAGCTGCGTGAGACCTATGCGAACGAACGCCGCACCCTGATCAAGGCTGACGAGAACGACCTGTCGGATATCTCGCTAATTGCCAACGAGCAGGTAGCCATTTTGGTGACAGAGCAAGGCTACATCAAGCGCATGCTAGTCGATACCTTCGAAGCCCAAAACCGAGCAACGCGCGGTAAATCTGGCACAAAGATGAAGGATGATGATGGCATCGAGCATTTCATCACCTGCTGTACTCATGACCACGTCTTATTCTTTACCGATCGCGGCGTAGCCTACTCTTTGCGGGCCTACCAAATCCCTGAAAGCTCACGCACTGCAAAGGGCTATCCCCTAGTGCAGATGTTGCCCATTCCCAAAGAGGAAAAGGTCACCTCTGTCATTGGCGTCAGTGAGTTTAGCGAAGATGACTACTTGGTGATGCTGACCCAGGGCGGCTTTGTGAAGAAAACGGCACTGTCTGCTTTTAGCCGCATTCGCACCAACGGCCTGATTGCGATTTCGCTAGCTGACGGAGATGAACTGCGCTGGGTGCGCATGGCACGGGCAGAAGATAGCATCTTAATTGGCTCGCAGCGCGGCATGACGATCCACTTCAAGGCAGACCACACGCAGCTCAGACCATTGGGCAGACCCACAAAAGGGGTCCGGGCAATGTCACTTAGAGACGGTGACAAGCTAATCAGTATGGATATTTTGCCCTCTCAGGTCGTGAAAGAAGTTGAAGGCGCGGCAGCCGACGACGACGATGACGACGATGTGAATGAGGCAGACCAGGGCCCCTGGGTACTGGTCGTTTCGTCTGGTGGCTTGGGCAAACGAGTCCCCGTGGCGAAGTTCCGCCTGCAGAATCGAGCCGGCATGGGCCTAGTCGCTATTAAATTCCGCAAGGAAAACGATGAACTGGTGGCGCTGCGCATTGCGGGTCCAGATGATGAACTGATGATTGTTAGCCAGCGCGGCATTATTATGCGGCAAGCGGTCAATGCAATTTCGATTCAGTCTCGAATGGCCACGGGCGTGCAGCTTCAGCGATTAGATGATGACGATGCGATCGCAGCAGTTGCCCTAGTTCCCCACCTCGACGAATCTGAAAATGCCATGCCTACAGAAGACGTCACTGAGGCTGTGGCCGAAGACGTCGCCGAGGCTCAGGTGATTGAGACCCCAGAGACAGCTGATGAATCAGTGGCAGATTTGCTGAGTGAAGAAGCGTCCTCAGACGAGGCCGATGACACAGAGTCCTCGGCAACCGAATGATGGGTAGTCGAATGGCCAGCAATCGAATGCCCGGCAATCGGAAAATCTGACGTCTGCTCGTTGACTCAAGAAAAACCTATTCGTTTAAGCGGCTTTCACTGAAGTTGCTTTCACTCGAAGCCTCTTTATCTCCAATGTCCTCCTTTCGAACCACTGCGAAAGGAGGACATTGGATTATTCATCTATGCCCAAGGTAAACCTATAGATTTATGCCTATCGGTAGGAATACGCCCATAGATTTGTTAAAAAGCAGGCCAATCTACGTAATTTCCTTCTGTGAATAACATTTAAGCGGTAATCTTATTCTCGAATATCAACAGCACTTGTTGATAGCTGATGCTAGCTACAATTGGACCCTTCAAATAGAACGAAATTATGATCCCTCTAATACCCCCTACGGGAGACGGTATTAGCTTACTCAAGTCAGGCTCAGTAATGACCTTGGCCCAAGCTAGTGCCCCACCGACTCCGGGCAATACAGTAAGCTCTGTCATGGAAGCCTTTAATAACGGCATACAAGATGTCTTTGCCTTTATTCCGAATGTCATCGGCGCTTTCTTCATCGGACTTATTGGCTTTGTCATTGCTTTTGGCGCGTCTGCTCTTGTTCGCGGCCTACTTAAAAAAACGAATGTTGATAACGCAATTGCATCCAAGCTGACCGGCCGTCCGCCAGAAGATGTCCCCGCAGCAAGATGGGTCGGCGACACTGTTTATTGGACCATCATCTTATTCACGGTGATTGCAGTCCTACAGTCGTTGAACCTGGAAGTGGTTTCTACACCGCTCAATAACCTTCTCAATACAATCTTCTCCTACCTGCCCCGAATTCTCAGTGCGGGTCTGTTGATTCTGCTAGCGTGGGCGCTCGCAACGATTGTGAAAACAGTCGTATCGAGAGGATTAGAGGGCTTAAACCTGGATGACCGACTTGCCGAAAATACAGGCGTTGATCCCAGACAAAATTCCGTTCGCATTCACGAGACATTGGGCAACACGCTCTACTGGTTCGTGTTTTTGCTATTCTTACCGACCATCCTAAATGCGTTGGATCTCAATGGCTTACTGGGTCCGGTTCAGAACCTAATCGATCAGTTCCTCGCTGCGATTCCAAAAGTCATCTTGGCGGGTATTATCTTGGCTGCGGGCTGGCTGGCCGCCAAAATTGTACGCGGTGTTGTCACTAACCTATTGGCAACAACAGGTGTGGATAGCCTGGGACGTCGCATTGGTCTTTCTGACAGCACAACGACTGGCAGCAGTCTGTCTTTGTCTGAGCTAGCGGGCACAATTGTTTATGTGCTTGTGCTGATTCCCACTGCGATCGCAGCCCTAAACGCGCTAGATATCGCTGCAATTTCTGAACCTGCCATCAACATGCTCAACCAGGTATTGGAATTCATTCCATTCCTGCTGTCTGCAGCCGCTGTATTTGCAGTGTTTTTCTTTGCGGGTCGTTTTCTGGGTCAGCTGGTCTCCAGCCTGCTGGAAAGCGCTGGCTTTGACGGCATTCTTGAAGTCTTGGGCCTGCCCGAAATTTCATCACCTGCCCAGCCCCCTGTGAGTGCCTACGATTCAGGCAGCAACGACCCTGGAGCAACGACTATTCAGCCGCCTAGCACTGGCAACCACATCAAAACACCGTCTGAGATTGTGGGCTTGGTCGTACTGGTGGCCGTTGTGCTGCTCGGTACCGTTACTGCCACAGAAATCCTTCAGCTCGATCAGCTGACGTTGATCGTTCGAGCCATTCTTGAAATTGCGGGTCAGGTTCTGGTAGGTGTGCTGATCTTTGGGATCGGCGTATACATCGCTAACCTAGCCTTCCGCCTAATCAAGAGCAGCAATAGCGGTTCTTCCAACATGCTGGCACAGGCCGCTCGGATTTCGATTTTGGCATTTGTCGGTGCAATGGCACTCGGTCAAATGGGCGTAGCACCCAATATTGTCAACCTTGCGTTTGGATTACTGCTCGGAGCGATTGCCATCGCCATTGCGATCGCCTTCGGTCTTGGAGGCCGTGATGTAGCAGGCAAACAGCTAGAGGAATGGCGCAACGAACTGAAAAAGTAATCCTGTATACGCTCAGTTGCATCTACTCTGGTTAGTTTCCATGTAGCTAGCGATTACTCATTCAATCGTTACCAAAGCCCGCAGTTAGAACGTTCTAGCTGCGGGCTTTATCGTCTCAAAAATGCCGGAACGAGACCACGATCCGCAATGGCAGAGGAACAAGGGTACTCACTCAAAGGAGATAAGGCTTTTCTAAGCCCCTTCGATATAATTAGCAGTGAAAGGATAATTACACAGCGCTTGAATGAAAAGTGAAGAGCTCGCCAAGTACATAGAAGCCACCGACGGCATCAGTAAACCCTGGCTTCTGATTCAGCTCAGGCTTGCCAAGCTGAAAGAGCGCCGACAAGAGATGACCACTGAAGAGTTCAATACCCAGCTCGCCGAGCTGCACACCGAACTCATGAAGTTGGGTGAATGGTGGGTCGGCCAGGAAAAAGACGTATTTACGCCCTAGTCCGCAACAATCCCCCTTACAGCAAAGAGTGTCATGAGTGCGCCCCCTTCTAATCAAAGTTCTAAACCTCAAAGTTCTAAACGTAAGACACGAGCCCAAGCAGCCAAAATGAAAGACTCTAAGGCTACGGTCGTTGAATCTTCCTCTTTGCCACCATCCAAACAAACCGCCAGCGAAACCCATCATGATGATGAAAGCCTCTGCAAAGTAAACCTAGACGACACTCAGTGGTATCTCAGCCGAGAACTGAGCTGGCTAGAGTTCAACCGCCGCGTCCTTCACGAAGCACTAGACGAGCGCACCCCCTTGCTAGAGCGGCTAAAGTTTCTCGCCATTTTTAGCTCAAATCTAGATGAGTACTTCATGGTGCGCGTCGCAGCGACCAAGCAGCAAATAGAAGCCGACGTCAACAAGCACACACCCGACGGCCGCACGCCGACTGAGCACCTGAGTGATATCAGTGCCAGACTGCGACCCATGGTCGTCAAAATCCACAGGTTCTTTCAAAGTGAACTGCGTCCGATTCTCTCTGCCAACGGCATTCATCTGCTGGACTACTCAAACTTATCTCCGACCCAAACTGAGTATCTCGATCGCTACTTCAACGAACAGATTTTCCCAGTTCTCACCCCTTTAGCCGTCGATTCAGGCCATCCCTTTCCCTACATTTCAAACCTCAGCCTGAATCTAGCAGTCGAAATTCAAGACAACGACGAATCGCATTTTGCACGAGTAAAAGTGCCCAAAGTACTGCCGCGATTTGTAGAACTACCCAAATCGCTCTATCAAAATAGCCAGCATGTGGAATCGACCGACGCTCCAGATCAAGTTCCTTGTCACTGGTTTGGCGTGCCAATGGAACAGGTGATTGCACACAATATTGCTGCGCTTTTTCCAGGCATGAGCGTCAAATCTTGTTCTACGTTTCGCATTACGCGAAATGCGGATCTTGCAGTCGAAGAAGACGAAGCGGACGATCTCATGCTGGCTATTGAGCAAGAGCTACGCAAGCGGCGACTCGGCGGCTCGGTAGTGCGCATGGAAATTGAGCCCCACATGAATGAAACCATGCGGACTACGTTGATGAGCGAGCTATCACTCACCGAAGAAGATGTCTACGAGGTAGAAGGTTTTTTGGGTCTAGCCGATCTAATGAGCTTTATGTCGTTGCCGCTAAGTGACCTTAAGGACGAGCGCTGGAAGCCCGTTGTCCCCAGTGTGTGGAAAGCCGCTAACTCTGGAGAGGGAGAAGACGTCTTTTCGATTATTCGTCGGCGCGATCGCCTCGTTCATCACCCGTACCACGCCTTTTCTGGCACCGTCCAGGCCTTCATTACTCAAGCAGCCGTCGATCCCAACGTGCTGGCCATCAAAATGACGCTGTACCGTACGTCTGGCGATTCTCCCATCGTCAATGCCTTAATCAAGGCAGCCGAAAACGGCAAGCAGGTCGTAGCCCTGGTAGAACTCAAAGCCCGATTCGACGAAGAAAATAACATTAACTGGGCCCGCACCCTAGAGCGCTCCGGGGTACACGTGGTTTACGGTCTGATGGGTCTAAAAACCCACACCAAGGTGGCCCTTGTCGTCCGCCGGGAAGATAAAACCATTCGTCGCTATGTGCACATCGGCACCGGAAACTACAACCCGAAAACCGCAAATCTCTACACTGACCTTGGCATGCTCAGCTGCCGTGAGGAGCTAGGGATTGACCTCACGGATTTATTCAACTATTTGACGGGATACTCTCGTCAGCAATCTTACAAGAAGCTGCTGATTGCCCCTACGAGCTTGCGATCACGCATCACCCAGTTCATACGCCAAGAAGCCGACGCCGCCCAATCAGGCAAAAAAGGACGCATCATTGTAAAGATGAACGCCCTCGTCGACGCCCAAATCATCAAGGAACTATACAAGGCCTCGCAAGCAGGCGTAGAGATCGACCTAATCGTACGTGGCATCTGCTGCCTACGCCCCGGCATACAGGGGTTGAGTGAAAATATTCGCGTGCTCAGTGTGATTGGCCGCTTTTTGGAGCACTCTCGTCTTTTTTACTACTACAACGGTGGCGAGGAATTGTTCTATATCGGATCAGCTGATTGGATGCCTCGCAATCTTGACCGTCGGGTAGAGGCCCTCGTCCCCATAGAAGATCCTGCCTTGCAGTCAGAACTTGCCGATCTGATAGAGGTTTGCCTCAACGACAACCGTCAAGCCTGGGAAATGCAGCTCGACGGCACCTATATTCAGCGTCGTCCTGAAGAAGGAAAACCCAACAAAAGCACTCACAAAGTCCTCATGAAAAGGGCTAAGAAACGAACGTAGCGTTTTGTTCTTTCAGGGGCTCTCCATCTCTCCACCGGAAACTCTCAGCATCCTTGCCCCTTCGAAAGTCAATTATTCACTCAAACTTCTCCAGTTGCTCCAGCTTAAGCCATACATTGGGCGTCGGGACCCGGCCAAACTTAACGAGGCCATAGTCATCGCGCACCTCCAAAATCTCACCTCTGGTATCAAACACGTAGTTAGAAAGGCGAACGTCGCTGGCCTTAGCTTCTACACTATTTTCGAACTTCTCTTTTACCAAACGAACGAAATCCCCTTTCTTTACGGGCATGGCTTTTGCAAAATGTGTTGAACAGCTTGGCCTATTGTATCGCTCTGTCGCATCCTCCTCCCAACCTCTGACAGCGGATGCTTTCAGTGGGGCTGAGTAGGCATTATTTCTGGCACTGCGGGCAATAGTGCGCCGAGCGTCCGGCGAGCTTTAGACGCTCAATTTTACGCGTGCAGTTGCGGCAAGGCTCCCCTTCGCGGTCGTAAACCCAGGCAACACCACCATAGTTACCATTGGTGCCGTGAACATCACGAAAGTCGCTAAAGGTAGTGCCTCCGGATTCGATGCTAGTCGTCAAGACTTCGCGGATAGCCGCGTGCAGGCGAGTAAGTCTTTTTCTTGAAAGGCGATCGCACCTCACCAAAGGGCGAATACCACTTATAAAAAGCGCTTCATCTGCATAAATATTGCCAATCCCGGCCACAATCTTTTGGTCGAGCAGGGCATTTTTGATCGGGCGCTTTCGGCCCTTGAGCACCTGGATAAAATAATCCACCGAAAACTCATCGGAGAAAGGCTCGGGTCCCAGCCGAGTTAGTCCCGTCATCACCGCTTCCAAGTCCTGCTTAGGCGGCACCCACCACAGTCGCCCGAACGTGCGCTGATCGACATAACGCAACTCGCGATCACTATCAAAAAAGAGCCTTGCACGGCAATGGGTTTGCACAGGCTCCTGCTGGGACACCCACAGAAGCTGACCTGTCATTCGCAAATGCACACCCAGCCAGCCTGCTTGCTCATCATCAGCTTTTAGCTTTGCCATCAGATACTTACCGCGCCGATGCCAACTATCAAGCTGTGTATCTACCAGTCCCTTTAAAAAGTCATTAGCCGATTCAGGGTAAGCAATAATCCGCGCTAAACAGATTTCGCCTCCTCGAACCGGCTGGTTTAATGAAACTCGATTAAGGCCCCGCCGAACTGTTTCGACTTCAGGAAGCTCAGGCACTATGTTCCTCTTTCGCGTTTCCTAATAATTATTTAATCTAGTGCAGTGTCATGACTAAAAAGTGGGGTATACGCTCTCTAGAAGCCTCTCAGGATAGTATGTCTAGAAAAAGCCTACCCTAGAATTAAGCGCTGACGCTGCACTCGTCCTTTTTACTCAGCTTCCTTAGCAGCCTCTTTTGGGCTAGCCTCTTTTGCACTAGTCTTTTTCGGGCTAGCCTTTTTCGGGCTAGCCTTTTTTTGGGGAGCTTCTACTTCTAGCAGCTCACTCTCTGCGAAGTTGTTGGTATTTACACCGGCATAGTTTACTTTGTCAAAGCGCACCACTACAGGGTATTTAATCCCACTTTGGTCGACGGAAGCAACGGAGCCTACTTCCTGATACCAGTAAGACTCCGGGCGGAGAATTCTGACTTTAGACTTGCGCTGAACCATGAATATTAACCCTCTCAACAATTCTAAATAAAGATGGTTGCTATAAAAGCTACTCGCTCTCAAGATTACTACTCCAGCGGGGCTAATCTCTTGTTTTTAAGTTTTGTGTCTATATAACTATAATTTTTGCAACGCTAACAGGGTTTCAGAAAGGGTTGTGGATTGAGCTTCCATACGAAAAGCGATCACATTCTAGAAATGAATGCGATCGCTTTTCCAGCTTGTATCCGGTGGTAGTAATAGCTGCCGCTCGCTAAACGGTCTCTGACATACCTAAATACATACTTGGCAATGTGGCTTGAGATGTCAGCTCTTCGGGCGGAAGCAGTAACAGGCTACCAGGCAACTCGCCTAGAGCAGGAACTTGTAAGGTTGCTCCACTAATATTGGTCCTACTGGGATTTGCCCCGGCCGGCAAGGTTGCTTGCGGTACAGACACTGGCGGAACCGCAACTGGAAAAGAAACAGGAATGGCAGCAACTGGCACTTCTGGCGCTTCCGCGGGCGTGCTGGGAGCAGCTGTTTCCCCATCACTATTGACTGGACGAGACACTTCAATGCCGTTCTCTTCCAAAATAACTTGAGGCTCAAAGGCCATCGTATCAATGCGCTTGACTCGAACACTGCCACCCGCCAGGCGATCGCCCACTCGCACATAGCGCTCAGGCTCACTGCCAGAACTCACAATGGCGTAGGGTTCACCACCCAGCTGAATAATGCCAGACACAGACACTGTCGGTGCAATCACTGGCTGCGGAATGCGGGGTAGCGTCGCAATAGGAGATGGGCGCACTAAGGGTTCATTCTGCTCTTGTACACGAACGGGCGGTGGTGTTGGCCCTGATGAACTTGCACTCGCAGCAGCAGCTGCGGCAGCGCCACTGGAAGCACCTTGACCAGCAGCAGGCGTATCCACAGGGTCCGGTTCTATCGGGATAGGCAGTACAGCGAAGGGATCTATCCGTGACTGCTGCACGAGGCGAGTACGGGCCTCTGGATCGGTCGAGCGAATCAGGTCAGCGGTGACGATGGGAACATCTGCCGGTGCTTCGGCAAAAGGTTCAGCGTCAGCTTCGCCATCTAGGACTTCGGCGATTTCTTCGCCTGCTTCAGTGATCGTTTCGCCAGCCCCTTCAAATGGGTCAATAATCTCAATATCTTCACCAGCGCTTAAGTACTGGCAGCCTGTCAGTGGGGCCGTTGCAAGTAAGATAAGCAGCAAACGCCGCATGGTTTGATCCCTCCCAGGACTGGTTCAGATTTAGAGTAGACACATCACCCTGTGAAAATAACGCGCTAATCAAAAAAATTCCTCGAAAACATGCGCAGCGATCCGTTTATCCGCGAATTTACAGAGCCTAAGCGACCAGAGACGCACAAATATCCACAAATGCCATAAACACAATCACATTTTGGAGAGTTCTTACGCTTCCTCTGCCGGACGCATAATCACCTGCAAGTGCTTAAGGCCTTTTTTAACGCGCCTGGAAACCGTCACAGAGCTAATACCCAATCTTTCAGCCGTTTCCTTTTGGGTCAGGTCTTGCAAAAATACAAACTCCACTACCTCACGGGTTCGTTTCTCTAGCTGAGATAAGGCTTGCTGCAGACGAATGCGGTCCTCCTGCGCCAGCTGAAAGCTCCGATAGCGAGCGTCTGGGAGCAAATCTCCCAGCGAGGACGTGCCGCTGTCACTTTCTTTGACCGGTGCATCTAAGCTCAGCAAATTTCGATTGCTGCTGGCGATTCTCACCTGTTGCCACTCTTCTACCGAAATATCCAACTCATTAGCGACTTCTTGATCACTGGGTCTACGGTTGAGATCTTCCTGCAGTCGCCTGATAGCCCTGGCTGACTGATTTTGTAGGGTTTGCCAGCGCCTGGGAATGCGCACAACCGCGCCTTTATCTCTTAAATAGTGCTGAATTTCTCCACGAATGTAGGGAATCGCGAATGAACTAAAGGCAAATCCTTTTTGTAAATCAAAGCGTTCAATAGCACGAATAAGCCCTAAGCTCCCAACCTGCATCAGATCATCAAAGCTCTCACCAGAATTGTGGAGCCATCGATGAGCTTCCCGGCGAACAAGGCCAATATTAAGCTGCACCAATCGATTGCGGAGCTGTAAGGACCGCTCTTTTTGGTAGGTGTTTAAAATTTCAAGTGACTGATTTTTAAGAACCTGGTGGGTCATGGAAGGCATAGTTAAAGGGCCCATAGGTATCAACTCAGGCCGCTTGGCAGATCAGGAGATAGCGTTGACGACTCAGTATCCGCTCTACAAACAGCAGAAAGTCTCAGCCGTACTAACAGGTTCAGCCTAATTAAGGTTTCTAACGTGAACAATCGAGTTTTTACGGAATCATGCCTCTACAGGAAAACGATTCAGCGTGTGTTCTCAACAAAAAAGGCACCCGCTTGGGTGCCTTTCTCATCTATATGAAGCTCATGTAGAGCCTATTTTCCTAACGAGCGCTTCTAATATCGCGTTCGCTCTCAAGTCATTGGCTTAAGGCTTTATCCGCTCAGGCGTCTATCAGACTAGGCATCAAAGGCGGTCTCAATGCGACCGTAGAAAACACCTTGCAAGCGGACGTCGTCAGCCGCCGCTGTACCCATATCTGTATCAGAGGGCTGCTCAGAGATAAACGTTCCACCGATCTCACCAGTATTGCTGTCTACTTTAGAAACCTGGAGAGAGATAGTACCTTGACCAACGTCAAAAGCTTTCACGTTTTCACGAACAATATCTTCACCATCAGCACGAGCGGGCAAGGCCACTGCGTTATCGTAACCAGTTGCTAGGCCACGCGCTTTAGGGTCTAGGAAGTTTGACGTGCGGTAGGAAGGGACACGGAAGGAGCCTTCAAAGTCTGTAGCAGGAGTCACTGCATTGAGCCCTGCCTGAGATTGGGCTTTGAGACCCTTGATTGTAAAGAGGAAGGGAATCTGGTCGCCACCGGGAAGAAGCACAGTAATGGGCTGGAAATCCATGCCGAGCTTTTCATCAAAGATGAGGCTGCCATCGGGCTGTAGGTTGATATCGCCGCTAACTTGCTCAATGGAAGTGGTGTAGCGAGTGAGTGATTTTCCAGCGATAAACTCAGCTTCCTTACGCTTGTTGCTGGACTCCTGCTTTACAAAGAAGCTGGTAGGCTCCAGGCAAAGGTCAACAAGTTTGTAAGTGGTGCCATCGTCGATGGGAATTTGGCCACGACGGGTTTCGTCTACCTGAGGACAGCTGTTTGCAAGTCCGGTATTGCGAATTTGATCGTAGGTGAGTGGAATGTCGCTAGTAGCGGAAGGCGCTTCACTACAGGCTGTTAAAACACCTAAGCAAAGGGCAAAGAACGCAGCGAGCAGAGCGCGATACCTCATGGGCAACCTCAAGACTATGAATTTATAAGGGCTATTTAGTACATAATTTTACACTGCCTTGTGTCCGGTTCAGCCCTAGTTTTGGTAGGCTGCATGCTTGCCGGGCGACTGGGCGATCGCGTAGTGTCTGACAGGTTAGCGTGCACCAATACACCACAACACAAGGCAATCAGGCTTCTGTGACATATGGGTAGATGTGGTCGCTCGTGGGCTTCTTTTTGCCTTTCATGAATGTAACAAGTTAGTTACAAAAGTTATAAGTTAAACAGTAAAAAACGGTGAGTCACTTAGTTTCTTCTTCGTCTATGCATTCTCAGAACCTTTCACCGGACCTCGCTAATCTCGTTCAGCTACTACGGTCAACAGCCCAGCAGAAAGAGGGAGACCCGCTTGCGCTTTTGGAGCTACTTAGGTTGTTAGAAGCTCTCCACTTCGAGATTCGAGACACCTTGTTTCGCGATGCGCTGCCAGACAACCGCCAGCGTCTGTACCGATTGCTGAAAGACATTGAGCAAACAGGAGGATGGCCCTATATCAATCGAATGCAGCTTCGCGCCCTGCTAGAGCATATAGAAGAGGAAGGCGAAGACGAGGCCAATGATGATGCACTAGGCAGTCAGCGGTAATGATTCCAACTGACCTGCTGAGTGCCCTCTTGAGTGCCCCCTGCTGAGTAGCCACTGAGATGTATGCTGAGATAAAGGCGAATATTTTATACA
>ERZ1740067.703-NODE-703-length-25613-cov-7.708037_pt1 | contig 25613 bp, 25 predicted proteins | sample MGYA00581736_ERZ1740067 | MGnify/ENA primary metagenome ERZ1740067 (study PRJEB43018, sample SAMN04849236) | marine metagenome | isolation source: floating plastic debris | place: Pacific Ocean | collected 2008-08-27 | study: EMG produced TPA metagenomics assembly... | reverse complement strand
GGTTGATTTGTGAAGAGCGCGGCCCTCCGCGCTCTTTTCTTTTGGCGAGGGGCCGGGGGGCGCGGGCGGCGCAGTCGTCTTTTAAAGGCACGCCGTAAAGCTCCAACTTGTGACCCTTCAGCTTATAGCCCAGCTTGCGGGCAATGCGTTCCTGGAGCGCTTCAATGTCGGCATCTACAAACTCAATCACCTCACCCGATTGCAGATCAATCAGGTGATCATGGTGATCGCGTTCGGCATCTTCATAGCGCGCCCGGCCATCGCCAAATTCCAGCTTGTCGAGGATGCCGGCCTCCTCAAAAAGTTTCACCGTGCGATAGACGGTGGCAATGGAGATATGCGGATCCACCGCGGAGGCGCGGAGGTAGAGATCTTCAACATCGGGGTGATCCTCGGCGTCCTCGAGCACCTTGGCGATGGTGCGACGCTGATCCGTCATCCGCAGCCCTTTGGCCTCGCAGCGGTCGGTGATTGTATCGTTCATCAGGGCTATCCGCACTTGTCCCGCACCTATCCCGGTGGCTCGATAGCGCGTGTCGGCGTTGATTTCCACTGATTTTCGGGATTTGGACGTCTGAGGCGCTGGTCCCAGGCTTAGGTGCCACAGAAAGTTTGCTGCACCACTTCGGCCGGCTCGGGCGGGCGACGCAGATCAGAGGCGTCTGGTTGGTCCGTGTAAGGACGGCTCAGAACGTCCAAAAGGCGCTCAAACACCGAATAGTCCCCGGCCACCGCTGCGGCAATCGCCTCTTCCACCCGGTGATTGCGGGGAATGAAGACGGGGTTTGCGGCTTTCATCACGTCGTTTGGCGCCTCTTCTGAAGCCAGTCGGGCGCGCCAGTCTGCCTCCCAAGTGTCAAAGGCCGTGGGATCGAGGAACTGATCCCGCGCCTGGCCGTCCAAAAGCGCGCGGAAGGTGTTGGTGAAATCCGCGCGACCTTCGGCCATGCGTTGCAAGAGCCCGATGATGAGATCGAGGTCTTCGGCTTTGGTGTCCGCCAGCCCGATCTTTTTGCCAAAGGCGTGCAACCAGGCGGCCTCGAGTTTCGGGCCCATGGCGTGGATGATCCGGGTGAAGGCCTCAACCGCGTCCTCTTGATCGGGCATGAGCGGGACGAGCGCGGTGGCAAACTGCGCCATGTTCCAGACGATGACATTGGCCTGATTGGCATAGGCATAGCGGCCATGGGTGTCGATTGAGCTGAAGACGGTATCGGGGTGGTAGACATCCAGAAACGCGCAGGGGCCATAGTCAATGGTTTCGCCCGAGAGCGTGGTGTTGTCGGTGTTCATCACGCCGTGGATGAAGCCCACGGACATCCATTTGGTGATGAGCGCGAGCTGGCGGTCGATCACGGCGTGGAGAAGCTCAACCGGGTCTTCAACGTCGGGGTAATGGCGCGTCAGCGTATAGTCGTAGAGCGCCTGCAACCCGTCCAAATCGCGACGCGCGGCGAAGAACTGAAACGTGCCCACGCGAATATGGCTGGAGGCGACGCGCGTGAGCACCGCACCGGGCAGGGCGCCCTGTTCGCGGTAGACGTTTTCGCCGGTGCTCACGGCGGCCAGGGCGCGGCTGGTGGGCACGCCAAGCGCGTGCATTGCCTCTGATACGATGTATTCGCGGATGACCGGGCCCAGCCACGCGCGCCCATCGCCCATGCGCGAATAGGGGGTGGGGCCAGAGCCTTTGAGCTGAATGTCATATCGAGATCCGCCCTGGGCCACTTCGCCCAGAAGATTGGCGCGCCCGTCGCCCAATTGCGGGGAGAAGCCGCCGAACTGGTGACCGGCATAGACCTGTGCCAGCGGGTCGGCGCCATCGGGAAGAATGTTGCCCGCGAAGATCTGCGCCATCTCATCTGGATCACCAGGGATGATGCCCAGCTCAGCGGCGAGGGTGTGATTGAAGCGGATGAGGGCAGGGGCCGGCACGGTGGCGGGTGGCATCTTGGTGAAGAACCGGTCCGGCAGTCGGGCGTAGCTGTTGTCAAACGGGATCGAGATGGTCATGAGGCCAAGATAGGCATTGCGGCCGGATTGAACAGAGGGCGCGTGCTCTTCAGCCCTTACGGGCTGCCTCGCTGGGAGTGGCCGTGCTGGGTGCGGGATGCGTTTTCCAGAAGGTTTCAGAGCGCGCGGGTCATCAGGACGTAGCGGTCGCGGGCCTCAAAGCCCATTTTTTGATAGAGACGCTGGACATCCGGCTTGTCGCGGTCGACTTCCAAATGCACCGCCTTGAGGCCGAAGCCCGCCAGTTGCGCGGGCAGGCTTGTCAGGATCTCAGTCCCGATTCCGCGGCCGCGCACGCCGGGCCGGATGTAGATCTCATCGACGAACCCGTCCATGCCGCCCATTTCAAGCGACCAGCCGAAGGTCAAAACCACGTAGCCCACGGGCGCTTTTGACGGGCCAGCGAGGTAAATCGCGCCGTGGGGCGAGCCTTCAAGCAGGGGCATGATCGCGGCCTCACGCGCCGCATCCGTTTGAGTGATGCCGTCTTCGGCGTGGAAATCGGCGACAAGCTTGACCAGCTGAGCGAAGTGTTCCGGCTTGGCAAGGGTGAGCTGCGTCATAGCAGGGCGAGCCTTTCTGTCAGGAGGGCAAAGAACCCATCAGCGTCAATATCGCCGATGAACATGGCATTGGCGGGCCGGTCGGTGACCTGCCACCAATCGGCAACGGTCATGCCGAGGGTTAGCTCGGACGTGGTTTCAATCTCCACGTTGATGTGCCGCCCGGTAAACAGGTCCGGCTGGAGGAGATAAGCGATGGTGCAGGGATCATGGAGCGGTGCGCCCGCGGAGCCGTATTTTTCGCGGTCGTAGCGCTCGAAAAAATCCGTCATGTCGGCCACGGCGGGGCCCACGGCATTTTGGAGAATGCGGAAGGCGTCATTGCGCGGACGTGTGACCAGGGCTTTGTGCGTCACATCGAGCGGCATCACGGTGATCGGCACGCCGGAGGCAAAGACGAGCTTAGCGGCTTCGGGATCGACATAGATGTTGAACTCGGCCGCGGGGGTGATGTTGCCCACCTCGAAATAGGCGCCGCCCATCAGCACGATCTCCTGGATGCGCTCGGCGATATCCGGCGCCCGGGTCAGGGCTGTTGCGATATTGGTCAGCGGTCCGATGGGGCAGAGCGTGACGGTGCCAATCGGTTCGCGGCGCAGCGTGTCGATCAGGAAATCGACGGCGTGGCCTTTGGCCAGGGGCATTGTGGGCTCCGGCAGCACGGGGCCATCAAGGCCGGTTTTTCCGTGCACGTGTTCTGCCGTGATGAGGGTGCGTTTGAGCGGTGCGTCGCAGCCTGCGTAGATGGCCATATCTCGCCGCCCGGCGAGCTCGCAGACGATGCGCGCGTTGCGGGTGACCAGCGGCAAGGGCACGTTGCCCGCCACACAGCTCAGGCCCAGAAGATCGAGCTCGGGACTGGCCAGCGCCAAGAGAATGGCGACGGCGTCGTCTTGGCCGGGATCTGTGTCGATGATGATCTTGCGGGCGGTCTTGTCAGGTGTCATGGGGCAGGGATTTCACGTGGAACAAGGATTGTCCATGAGGTCATTTCTGCACGGCGCGTCTTTGCGAAGGGCCGCTCGCCGCTCCCTTTCGGGCGCGTCTCGCAGGAAAGCTTAGCGTCCGAGGTTGCGCATGCCCGTCTCGATGCCTGCCAGCGTCATCGGCACCATCTGGTCTTCGAAGATCTGCGAGATCATCTGGATCGACTGGGTGTAGCCCCAGTATTTTTCGGGCACCGGATTGATCCAGAGATGGTTGGGCCATTGCGTCCGCGCGCGCTGCAGCCAAACCTGTCCCGCTTCGGCATTCCAATGTTCATTGGCGCCGCCGGGATAGGCAATCTCGTAAGGAGACATGGAGGCGTCGCCCACAAAGATGCATTTATAGTCGGGCCCGTAGGTGCGCAGGACCTCATCTGTCGGTGTTTGCTCAGACCACCGACGGTGATTGTCGCGCCACACGCCCTCGTAGAGACAATTGTGGAAGTAGTAGTATTCCAGATGTTTGAATTCGGTGCGGGCGGCGGAGAAGAGCTCTTCCACCACTTTGATATGCGGATCCATCGAGCCGCCCACATCGAGAAACAGCAGCACTTTGACCGCGTTGTGCCGTTCGGGCCGCATTTTGACGTCCAAGTAGCCGTGCTCGGCCGTCGCGCGAATGGTTCCATTGAGATCCAGTTCATCCTCGGCGCCTTCGCGGGCCCAGTTGCGCAAGCGCTTGAGGGCGACTTTGATGTTGCGGGTGCCGAGCTCCACGCTGTCGTCGAAATTGCGGAACTCACGTTTGTCCCAAACCTTCACGGCCCTGCTGTGGCGGCTTTCGTTTTGGCCGATGCGCACGCCCTCGGGGTTGTAACCATAGGCCCCGAACGGTGAGGTGCCCGCCGTGCCGATCCATTTGTTGCCGCCCTGGTGCCGCCCTTGCTGTTCTTTGAGGCGTTCTTTGAGCGTCTCCATCAGCTTGTCGAACCCTCCAAGGGCCTCGATCTCGGCTCTTTCCTCGTCTGAAAGGTGCTTTTCCGCCATCTTTTCCAGCCATTCCTGCGGCAGGTCTACGGCCTCCATCACCTGGTCGACTGAGATGCTTTCGAGCCCTTCGAAACTGGCGGCAAAAGCGCGATCAAAGCGGTCGATCATGCGCTCATCTTTCACCATGGCGGCCCGGGCGAGGTAGTAAAATCCCTCGACATCGTAGGTCACCAGATTGCGGCCCATGCCCTCAAGAAATGTCAGGTATTCGCGCAAGGACACAGGGAGACCCGCGTCGCGCAAATTCTGAAAGAAAGGCTGAAACATGTCAGGCCGCAGCGCGATGAATGATCAGCGTGATGAAGAGCCCGATCACAGCAAAGGCCATGGCGTAGACGACACCGTATTGCAGGATGTCGGCCCGATTGCCTTTGCGGCGACGTGCAATCGTGGATCCGACGATTGCCCCAAGTATGCCCCCCAAGACAACGATCATGTCATTTCCCGCCTGATACCTATTGCGTTTGGTTCGCAGGGCTCAGCGCGGAGATCTCCCGGAGCCTTGCCCGCACTGCCCATTGCGTGCCGAACCCGTAACGTGCCCAGGCAAGACTGTCCATACGCACCAGATTGGCCTCTGCTGACCGCCCGATCTGCGCCAAGGCCTCTGCGCGCAGCATCAAAAGCGTCGACAGCAACGCGGCATTCTCAAATTTCTCGGCCGTGGCAATGTGTGGGTTGAGCAGGATCAGGGCGTCGTTGCCCTCGCCCTGGCTGATGGCGTAGGCAGCGAGTTGCGAGGCAGAATAGGCCTGGTGAAGGCGGGTGCCGGGTGCCCGTCGATAGGCCAGTTCAGCGGCGACAAAATTCTGAAATGCGACGTCTGGCTGCGCCACCTGGCTGAGCCGGGCCAGAGCGAAATGGCTGAAGCCCAGCCGGTGATCTGTCCAGCCCTGGTTTTGCGCAATCCGCAACGCATCTGCGGCGGCACGACGTCGTTGCGACGGGTTTGTATCCGGCCCGAGCGCGGTTTGGATGGCGCGTATCCAGGATCGAGGCGTTTTCGGCGTGTTCCGTGAGGCCACTGCATTGCCGCGCGGATTGAGCCGCGACAAGATCCCAGGAATGCGCTCGGCCACCTGGGCGCGGGTCATACCCGATTGCAGTTCGGGCGAGTAGTAGGCCCGCAGGATCAACATGTCGAACCCGGTCAGCACCGTGTGCACATTGTCGTCGTTAAACACGCTGTCAGGCAGTCGGTACAGATCGTTGAGCGGCCCCAAGGCCTGGGCCAGCTCTTCGTGCAGACAATCGCGCACTTCCTGCGGGGCGGCATCGCCAGGCAGGAAAATGGCGATCTGTGTGCGCCGCGTGAGTGTCGACCAGTTGGTCTGGGCGGTGTGACGCGCGCTGCGGTACTCGCGCAAGCTTGATACGTTTGGCACCACGAAACAGGCCGCTTTGGGCAGGAAGCGGCGGATATCTGCGCGCGAGACCACTTCGATCGTGATAACAGACTGGTTTGGCCCGCTGGGTTTGCGCCGCGCGATGTCGAGCCCGGCCTCATTGCGCAACCGATTCACCAGACGGTTAAGATCGGGCATCAGCGTCGGCGGTGGGTTGCCTGTGACCTGAATGGCAATCGGGCCTTCAAACCGGGAAAACTGTTTCAGCTCCCGCCCCGATTCCAGTTGAAAGGCGAGCTCAAGGAAATCCCGCGCCATATCCCGGTTGGATCTGTCCGGCGAGGTGGGGCGCGATCCGCCGAAGGTTTTCATCGCCGGCAGGCTGGTCTGAACTGGTGTGGCCGCCCGCGAGGAGACATCTTGAGGTGCGCTCATGCAGGAGGCCAGCGCCATGCAAAGAGGAAGAAAAAACCAGCGACGCATCTTTAACCCGTTAAAACGATGTACTCTTTTCCACTCCACTCGGCGGTCAGTAGCCGAGCTGTGGGGCGTTTCAAAGATCGAACATACGCGATCACCGTGACCTTGATGAGAGGCAACTTGGGCAATTGTGCGACTGTGCTTTTTTTGCGTCGACGCCGTCAACCAAACCCATAGATGCATGATGCACTGCCTTTCTCCCTGCGGGTTGCCTGCCCGTACCCAGGGATCATTCCCAGAGAACATGCTTGGATAGCATCATAGGCGGCAAACTTCTCTTCTTACGGGTAAAGCGTTTGAGGCAAAGAAGGAACAGTAGATTTCACCCAAGGCGTTGATTGCCTATTTTGAAAAGACATGTCTTGAAAAAATAGGCGTTTGGAACGTTGAATTAATCATCGTTGAATGGGGAGGCACGCGCATGACACACGCATACACGGCCGTCTTTTGGGCATCATCGCAGCGCCCGTGACCTCCGCCGAATTGGCCACGAGCGCAGAAATTATGGACATGATCATCGGCAACACCGTCGAAAGCTGCATGTCAGAAGGCGCAGCCTATGCGGAATTTTACAGCACAGACGGCGCCATCAAGGCGGACGGCTACCCGGGCAAATGGTCAGTTGAGGGCGATGCCATGTGCTTTGGCTATGGCGAAGGCGCGGACTGTCTTACCGTGAGCATTGATGGTGACAGTGTCTCTTGGATGGTGGACGGCGAAGAAGCGGGCACCGGCACCATCTCTTCGGGCAACCCAAACGCGTTTTGATCCGTTTACGAAGGTGGGGCGCGCCCAGTTGCTGGCGCGCAATCTTTGTGCCTATGAGTTGCGGCGCGCCATAAAGGCCAGGCGCTCAAACAGGTGCACGTCCTGTTCGTTTTTCAGTAGCGCACCATGAAGTTTGGGCAGGGCATCCGCGCCGTCGCGTCGCAGATCTTCGGCTGTGAGATCTTCTGCCAGGATGAGCTTTAGCCAATCCAGCACCTCGGATGTGGACGGCTTTTTCTTCAGGCCCGATTGCTCCCGGATCTCATAAAACTGTGTGAGCGCCGTCGTCAGTAGTTGCTCTTTGATGCCGGGGTGATGCACTTCGACGATCTGTTTCATCGTCTCTGGATCGGGGAAGCGGATGTAGTGGAAAAAGCAGCGGCGCAAAAACGCGTCCGGTAGCTCTTTTTCATTGTTGGAGGTGATGATCACGATGGGGCGGGTTTTGGCACGGACCATTTCCCCTGTCTCGTAGACGTGAAATTCCATTTTATCGAGTTCTTGCAAAAGGTCGTTTGGAAACTCGATATCGGCCTTGTCGATCTCGTCGATCAGCAAGACGACTTTGCCGTCTGCCTCAAACGCCTGCCACAACTTTCCCTGTTTTATATAGTTGCCCACGTCGTGGACGCGCTCTTCGCCCAATTGGCTGTCCCGCAACCGGCTGACGGCATCGTATTCGTAAAGACCCTGTTGGGCGCGGGTGGTGGATTTGATGTTCCACTCCAACATCGGCAAACCGAGCGCCTCGGCCACCTGACGGGCGAGCTCTGTCTTGCCGGTGCCCGGCTCGCCTTTGACCAGCAAAGGGCGCTCAAGAGTGACGGCGGCGTTGACCGCGACAGTCAGGTCATCTGTCGCCACATAGCTGTCAGTTCCCGTAAATTTCATGCACTTGGCTCCCTTTGCCTATGGTGAGGTATCTGCCGGGCAGACGCTGCAAGTGCAAGCTATAATCACAAGGATGAGATGTGATTGACTAGTGACATTCGCAAAGGCTCAGTGTATCTGGTCGTCAAACGGGAATGCTGCTGCCTGTTAGACGCGCGTACGGGCCGCTGCTAATTTTAGGGATACACTCAATGAAAGCAGAAGCCTTTGTGCCAGAGGACTACCGTCCGGCGGAAGACGAACCCTTTATGAATGAACGCCAAGTGGAGTATTTCCGCCGTAAGCTTTTGGCCTGGAGAGAAGAGTTGCTTGAGGGCAGCCGGGACACCATCGAAGGCTTACAAGACGGCACGCGCGCTATTCCCGATGTCGCGGACAGGGCATCTGAGGAAACAGATCGTGCGCTAGAGCTGCGCACGCGCGACCGTCAGCGCAAATTGGTGGCCAAGATTGACGCCGCTCTGCGCCGGATCGACGAGGGCGAATATGGCTACTGCGAAGTGACCGGTGAACCGATTAGCCTCAAGCGCCTGGACGCGCGGCCCATTGCAACTATGAGCCTTGCAGCGCAAGAGCGGCACGAACGCCGTGAGCGGGGGCGCCGGGACGACTGATTTGGGACGACTGATTTGGGGTGATTGACTGGACAACCGATCCGTCTCTGACACATTCAAGATGTGATGAAACGCCAGGGTGATTGCCCTGGCGTTTTTCGTTAGAAAAGCCCCATGAAGAGCGCAATGAGCCTGAAAGACATGCAGATCACGGTGATTGGCGCGGGCATTGGCGGGCTGGCCGTGTCCCAGGCGCTGGCCCTGCGTGGCGCACATGTGCGTGTTCTAGAGCAAGCAGATGCGATACGAGAGGTTGGAGCGGGGATCCAGATTTCTCCCAACGGGGCGCGGGTTTTTGAAGCGCTCGGGCTCGGCGAGCAGTTGCGTGATGTCGGGCTGCAAGCCCAAGCCGTGCAGCTTGTGGATTACAAGGGGGTGGGTGTCACGCGGCTGGACCTGTCGCGACTGGCCAATCAGGACTACTACTTTGTGCATCGCGCAGATCTGATTGATCTCCTGGCAGGTGCGGCGCGCGCAGCCGGGGTCGAGATCGTGCTGAACGCTGAGGTTGAGGCGCTGCACCTGGATGAAACGCCGATGCTGCGCCTGAAGGACGGCACGGAAATGAAGCCGGATCTGGTGATTGGAGCGGACGGGCTGCACTCGGTCGCGCGGCAGTCAATCTGCGGCTCTCTGGCCCCGTTTTTCACCGGTCAGACAGCATGGCGTGCCACGCTACCCAATGTCTCGGGCAGGGCGCCAGAGGCCCGCGTTCACATGGGCCCCAAACGCCATGTGGTCAGCTATCCGCTGCGTGGTGGTGCGCTTTTGAACCTTGTGGCGGTTCAGGAGCGTGACACTTGGATCGAGGAAAGCTGGAGCCAGGAAGACAGCCCCGACACGTTGCGCGCGGCCTTTGCCGATTTCTGCCCTGAGGTGCAAGAGATGCTGGCCGCGGTGGAAAGGGTGCATCTTTGGGGGCTCTTTCGGCATCCAGTGGCGCCCGAGTGGCATCGCGGCGGGGCCGTATTGCTGGGCGATGCGGCGCACCCGATGTTGCCGTTTTTGGCGCAGGGCGCCTCGATGGCGCTGGAAGATGCCTGGGTGCTTTGCGATGCGCTGAACCTCCCGGGTAGCCTGCAGACCCGGCTGGCCGCCTATCAAACGCGCAGGCGAGACCGGGTTGTCCGGGTCACCGACGCCGCCAGCGGCAATGCTTGGAAGTATCATCTGTCGTTCCCGCCGCTGCGGTGGGCGGCGCATCAGGCAATCCGGATCGGAGGGGCGCTTATGCCGGATCGGATGATGGGGCAGTTTAACTGGCTCTATGAGCATGATGTGAGGGCGTGAGCCCTTCAAGCAGTCGCTGAGTGCAGTGTTGCACAAGGTGAGGCTTCACGCACTTTGTCTTGGCGGCCAGACCCCAAGCCCCAGGGGTACTTTGAAAAAGAACGACGCCGTGAAGGGCGCGTCAGGCGTCGAGGTCGATCCAGATGGGCACGTGATCTGAAGGTTTTTCGCGTCCGCGGATGGCCTTGTCGATTTGGCACTCGGTCAAGAGATCGGCGGCTTGCGGGCTCAGCAGGAAGTGGTCAATGCGGATGCCATCGTCGCGGTTCCATGCACCGGCCTGATAATCCCAAAACGTGTAGTGCCCCGGGCCGGATATGCGCGCGCGAAATGCCTCTGTCAGCCCGATATTGACGATTTTGCGGTAAGCCGCGCGGCTTTCGGGACGGGCCAGCGCATCTTCCTGCCAAACCTCCGGGCGTTTGGCGTCTTCGTCTTGCGGGATGATGTTGTAGTCCCCGGCCATCAGAAACGGCTCTTCCAGCGCCATCAGCTCTTGAGCGCGGGCGCGCAGGCGGTCCATCCACGCGAGTTTGTAGTCGTATTTGGGGCCGGGCGCGGGGTTTCCATTGGGCAAGTAGAGCCCACAGACCCGCACCGCTGTCTTGTCGCCCATGACGGTGGCTTCAATGTAGCGCGCCTGTTCGTCTTCCTCGTCGCCGGGCAGGCCGCGCGTGACATCTTCCAAAGGCAGCTTTGAGAGGATCGCCACGCCATTGAAGCTTTTCTGACCGTGGGTTTCGACGCTGTAGCCGCGCTCTTCGAACATCTCTCGCGGCACATTCTCATCGACGGATTTGAGCTCTTGCAGGACGACGACATCCATGTCCGCTTCGTCCAGCCAGTCGCCCAAAGCGCCGACACGGGCCTTGATGCCATTGATGTTAAAGCTTGCGATTTTCATCCTGGCCCCCGGTTTTGCTGGCGCGTATCTCTCTATCGCGCCCGGCGGACAGAAGGGCAAGTGTTGCCCAGAGAATCTTAACTTTTACAAAACGCATTGCTGCTATCCAAATTGAATTGATTCGGGGGTGAGACGTCATCCAAGAGATGAAATTCGTTTAATTTCAGTGCTGTGGATAAGTTTTTTTAAGCAAAATTTTTCTAAAAATTCTCAATTAAATTTCAAGAAATTGATAAAAATTTTAACGATCTGGCGCCCTGTGGATAACTACCTTAGCTAGAAAATCATCTTGTAAGATCATCTTTGAGCTGCAAGCGTCGAAGGGCATTAACGTGATCTGATACGGGAGAAAACTATGTCTGCACTTCGCAAAATCACTCAAAAAATCGCGCAACCCACTGTCGAAGCTAGCCTGCTTGATGGCGACGCGGTCGAAGCGTTCACCTCATCCATGGGGCCTGTGCGCTCTGAAATGGAGTTTGGGGACGCAACAGAGCTTTTCACCTCTTCCATGGGCCCGGTTACGGCTGGCGATATCGGAGCGGGTGAGGCGACTGGGTTGTTTACATCCTCCATGGGGCCCGTGGCGTCAGACGCCCAAGCGGGCGACGCTGTGGAGCTCTTCACGTCGTCCATGGGGCCAGTGACGGCATCGTCGGCCACCGAAGGCGATGCGGTGCACGCGTTTACGTCGTCTATGTCACCGTCCACCTCTGTTGAAAAGACAGCGGGCGATGGCTGCCACATGTTCACATCGAGCATGTAAGCGCATGTCTTGGCGGAACCGTGAAATCCCGAACATCGTGGCAGGAGGCCAAAAAATGGGTGTGCTTGTCCAATTGGAGACACCGTTCCGCCAACGCAGCAAACCGGCGCGTCAAAATGCGATCATGCAACGCTTTGCCGAGATGCGGCGCGGCTCGGATGACGTATTCTGGCTGAAAGAAAATGCGGAAGTCCTGAACGTTTTTGAAACGTCAGGATTGCAGGTCACCGAACAGGATCTTTTGGTTTACAAAGACTTGTACGATGACATTGAAGCGCGCATTACGTTCTTTCCGCAATATTACAGATTTTTTCTGTCGCTGGCCCTTGATCTAGAGGATCTCGGGCTGGGTGAGGGCAAGGCGGAACGCATCGCACATTGGGTGGCCCAGGAAGGGCTGGTCGATGCCGAGCTTTCGGATTTGCAAAGAGCAGAGGGCCGGCGTTTGTGCCGACGCCGCGGTGTTGAACCGATCTCATCGCCCGGTCTGGATGATCGCCTAAGGGCGTTCACAGAGCGGTCAGAAACGTTCGCCCTACCCAACAAAAAGGCCGCCTATGAGCTGACGCACATCCTGTTCTATCTTTCAGAATACGGACGTCGCGACCCTGGCGTTGGGGACAAGACCATTCGCAGCCTGCGCCATGCAGGTACCCTTGCGTTTTTGGAACTTAACATCGATCTGCTGTCAGAGATTTGCATAGCCCTGCGCTTTGCGGGGGAGACGGCCCCAGTTGTTTGGGAAAGCTGGCTGCTGGAGCAATTGAACCGCTTTTCTGTGACAGCTGCGGATGGGCCTGTTGGCCATGATGATTACCACCCCTGGCTGATGCTAAACTGGTTCATGGAAGTCTCTGACCAGGGAGGGTTCGGGCTTGAGATGCCGGAAGGGACTGTCCGGTTTGAAGCCCCTCAGCCTGCGGCCGGGCCGTTGCGGGAGCTGTCGCATTCGCTCTTCAAGATGGGTTCTGCGCGCAGCAATGATTGGTCCTCGATGCGCAGTGGCGTGGGCGAGGCGATGTCCGAGGATGCGCTGGGGTTTCTCAATGCCGCAGAGCAAGCCGTTGATTTCAAATCTTTCTTCCATGGATTTGCGCGGGTTGGTGGGCCCGCTGGCGTGGGGCTGATGGGAGGCGCGCCATGATCGGTTCGATTGGATCACAGCCCTGGCGCACGCTGGGGATTGCCGGTGTGGGCCTGACGGCGCTCTACACGCTGCTCATTTCGTCCGCCGATGCGATCACCAAGCTCTTTGCCGAAAGCTATGCCGCGCCACAGCTTTATGCGCTGTCGGGCGGCATCGTTGCGTGCCTCAGCGTCATGGCGAACCGTCGAAACGGTCGGTGGCGCGGCATGCGAACGACATGTCCCAAGGCCATGGGCATTCGCGTCGTCTCGACCCTCGCAGCGACGGGCGCTTTCTTTTATGCCTTTGCGCTTTTGCCGTTTGCTGAGGTGTTTCTATTTATCGCCATGATCCCGCTCTTAGCGGCGCTTTTGTCTGGCCCATGTCTGGGCGAAGTGGTGCGGCCGCAGGTGTGGGCGGCCTTGGCCTTTGGCACCGTCGGCGTGCTCTGCCTTTTCCCGGGCGGGGTGAGCTCGATTTCTTTGGGGCACTATTTGGCCTTAGCGGCGGTGATCCTGGGCACCATTTCCATGGTCGCCTCGCGATACATCGGGGTGCGCGACAGCAATATCCTTTCGCAGGTGTTCTACCCCAATCTCGCTCTCATGGTGGTTATGGGGGTCGCGCTGCCGTTCGTATTTCAACCCATGGCGCTGACCGATGTGGTCTGGGTGATCATTTATGCGATCGTGCTTTTCGGGGCGCGATGGGTGTTGGTCGCCTCTTTGCGCCTGCTGCCAGCCTACGTGGTTACACCGCTGATGAACCTGCAATTCGTTTGGATGGTCATGATCGGGTATGCCCTGTTCGGAGAGATCCCTGGGTCGGGCGTTTATCTTGGTGCAGCGATCATCATTCTGGCCGGATCGTGGCTCGTCTGGGATCAGGCGCGCAGTGAACAACACTCCAGACGGGTTGTGCCCGCCGAGTGAGAATTCGCTCGCAAACGATTGATTACATTGAGAATGACACGCCGCAGCCGCAGGAGCTTGAGGCGTTTGGGTTTTCAATCGTGAAGCGCGCGCCGATCAGTTCTTCGCTGAAATCGATGGTCGCGCCGCTGAGGAATGGCAACGAGACGGAATCCACAACCACCTTTTCCCCTTCGCATTCCAGGATCAGATCGTCATCGGCCGGTGCGTCCAGCGTGATCTCATACTGAAAGCCCGAACATCCGCCGCCCTCCACCGCCACGCGCAAGGCGACGCCTTCGCTCCACGCGCCGATCTCGGCGAGCCGGGCAAATGCGCGTTCGGTGACTTTCGGGGGAAGATCCATCGTAAACCTTCGTGTTTCAATCAACGTGTTTGGGTAATATATTGACGGCGGGACAAGGTCACAAGGATTTACAGGATGCAAAAGGCCTATGCCTTGGATCCGAAGAGCGCGCGGCCCCGCCTCTATGGGGAAACCGAAAGCACGTTCCGGTCCTGTTTTCAGCGGGATCGTGACCGGATCATCCATGCCAGCGCGTTTCGACGGCTCAAGCACAAGACCCAGGTTTTTGTGGAGCACGAGGGCGATTACTTTCGCACGCGTCTCACCCATTCCATCGAGGTGGCGCAAGTGGCGCGCACGAGCGCGGGGGTGCTGGGGCTCAACCAAGAGCTGACGGAAGCGGTGGCGCTGGCCCATGATCTGGGTCATACGCCCTTTGGTCATGCGGGTGAGGATGTCTTGAATGATCAGATGATCCCCTATGGCGGCTTTGATCACAACGCCCAGGCTTTGCGGATTGTCACCAATCTGGAGCGTCACTATGCCGATTTTGACGGGTTGAACCTGACCTGGGACACGCTGGAGGGGCTTGCCAAACACAATGGTCCGGTGATGGGCGATTTGCCCTGGGCTCTGGCGGAATACAATGCCCGCCATGATCTGGAGCTGCACACCCATGCCAGCGCCGAGGCGCAGGTGGCCGCCTTGGCCGATGACATTGCCTACAACAATCATGACCTGCACGATGGGTTACGGGCAGGGCTATTCGCCGAATCTGACATGGAACAATTGCCCGTGGTTCAGGCATGCTACGCTGAAGTTGATGCCGCCTATCCTGGCCTGGATGCCTATCGGCGCCGGCATGAGGCGCTCAGGCGCGTGTTCGGGGTAATGGTGTCGAACGTCATTGAGACATCGCAGGCGGGGCTGGCCGAAGCTGCGCCCAGCTCTGCCCAGAGCGTGCGCGAGCTGGGTTATGCTGTGATCCGCTTTTCGCCCGACATGTGGGCCAGTCTACAAAAGATCCGCGGCTTTCTCTTTGAGCGGATGTACCGCGCGCCCTCGGTCATAGAGATGCGCCAAAATGTGACCCGCGTGGTCAAGGATCTTTTTCCATTTTACATGTCCGCGCCGCAAAACCTGCCGCGACGCTGGCAGACAGATGTGGCGGCCGCCAAAACAGATGAAGCGCTGGCCCGGATTGTCAGTGATTACATCGCCGGGATGACAGATCGGTTCGCCCTTGAGGCGCATGCCAAGCACTTGGGCGGCGATGTCACGCTTTCAGCGCGACGGGCTTAACCCATGTTCAATCAGCCGTTTGACTGGCGTGCGCGCATTGCAATAACCCACGCAGCCGCGACCGAATGTCATTGGCTGCGCTGCTTTCACGCTCATATAATAAGGTCATGATTGCTGAATTGGGCCATTTTGCGCTGATCCTGGCATTCGTTTTGTCGATTGTGACAGCGATTGTGCCCCTGATTGGCGCTCAACAGCGTTGGCACGGCTGGATGGCCGTGGCCGAACCCGGTGCCGTTTTGCAGTTTTTCCTCACCGGCGTGGCCTTCTCGGCATTGACCTATGCCTTTGTAGTGTCTGACTTTTCTTTGCGGCTTGTGGTGATAAATTCTCACTCTTTGAAGCCTATGCTCTACAAAGTGACGGGCGTTTGGGGCAATCATGAGGGCTCGATGCTCCTCTGGGTGCTGATCGTCACGTTCTTTGGCGCGGTGGCCGCATGGCGCGGGGCCAACCTGCCGCCCAGTTTGCGGGCGCGGGTTTTGGCGATGCAGTCGATGGTGGCGGCCGCGTTTTTCGCCTTCATTATCTTTTCATCGAACCCGTTTGAGCGCATGGCGATCCCGCCGTTTGACGGCCAGGATCTCAATCCGCTGTTGCAAGACCCAGGGCTCGCGTTCCATCCGCCCTTTCTCTATCTGGGCTATGTCGGCCTTTCGATGACGTTTTCCTTCGCTGTGGCGGCATTGCTGGAGGGCAGGGTGGATGCCGCCTGGGGCAGGTGGGTGCGACCCTACACGCTGGCGGCTTGGATGTTTCTCACGGTGGGCATCGGCCTTGGCAGCTGGTGGGCCTATTATGAGCTGGGCTGGGGCGGGTTCTGGTTCTGGGATCCGGTAGAGAACGCCTCTTTCATGCCATGGCTCATTGCGGCAGCGCTCCTTCATTGCGCGATTGTGGTGGAGAAACGCGAGGCTCTGAAAAGCTGGACGATCCTGCTCGCGATCATCGCCTTTGGCTTTTCCATGGTGGGCGCGTTCATCACCCGCTCTGGCGTGCTGACATCGGTGCATGCCTTTGCCACAGACCCCGAACGCGGGGTGTTTTTGCTGATGATCCTGGGCTGGTTCATGCTGCTCGGTCTCACGCTTTTTGCCGCGCGCGCGCCGGTGTTGCAGTCGAAAGGCGTGTTCGGGGTCGTGAGCCGCGAGTCTGTCCTGGTGCTCAACAACCTCCTTCTCGCGGTGTCCGCCTTCGTGATCTTCGTGGGCACAATCTGGCCGCTGGTGAGCGAGCTTTTCTTTGATCGCAAGCTCTCCGTCGGGCCGCCCTTTTTCAACATGGCGTTTGCGCCCTTCATGCTGGCGCTCGGTCTGGTCCTGCCGATTGGGGCGATGCTGCCGTGGAAGCGTGCGCAGGTCGGGCGGATCACGCGCAAGCTGATCCCGGCCTTCGTGCTGGCCGTGGCTGTGGGCGCCTTGGCCTATGCGATGCAGACCGGGCGCTCTGCGTTGGGGCCCATCGGGCTTTTCCTGGGTGCCTGGCTCGTCATGGGCAGTTTTGTGGATCTCATGGCCCGCGTCGGCCGCGCCAGTTTGAAAGAGCGCCTGCAGCGTATGATGCGCCTGCCGCGTGCCGATTGGGGCAAGTCAGTGGCCCATGCGGGCCTTGGCGTGACCTTTGCCGGTGTGGCCGCCATGATGGCTTGGGAGCAAGAAGATATCCGCGTGGCCCATCCCGGCGACAGTTTTGAGCTGGCGGGCTACACCCTGACCCTCAACAGCATCAGCGAGGAGCAGGGTCCAAACTATGTGGCGACGGTAGGGGATCTGACGCTTTCCCGTGGGGATCGCGAATTGGGCACGATGCACCCCGAAAAGCGCATCTATCCGGTCGCAGGCATGCCGACGACGGAGGCCGCGCTCAATATTGGGTTCACGCGTGATATCTATGTCTCGCTCGGCGATCCGCAGGTCGATGGCGGCTGGGCCGTGCGCAGCTACTACAAACCGCTGGCCAACTGGATCTGGGGCGGGTCGATCCTGATGGCCTTGGGTGGGTTTTTATCCCTGACCGATCGGCGCTACCGCGTGGCGGCGGGCGCGGCCAAGGTGCCCTCTCGCAAACCTCTTGAAGTGGCGGCAGAATGAAACGGCTGGTGCTCTTGCTGTGCCTGCTCGCGGCACCCTCATGGGCGGTGCAGCCCGACGAAATTCTCGACGATCCGGCACTGGAAGAGCGGGCACGAGCGCTGTCTGAGGATCTGCGCTGTCTCGTGTGCCGAAATGAGAGCATCGACGAATCCAACGCGCCGCTGGCCCGTGATTTGCGGCTCTTGGTGCGCGAACGGCTGGTGGCTGGGGACAGCGATGCGGAGGTGATGGCCTTTGTCGTGGCGCGATATGGCGAATATGTGCTGCTGACGCCGAAGGCGACCGGGACCAATTTGATCTTGTGGCTGGCTGGTCCCGCGATGATGATCATCGGGCTGGGTCTTGGCCTGGCTTTTCTGCGTAAAAGATCGCGCAGTGAGGCCACGGCAGAGCGCGCGCTGACCGAGGATGAAAAGGCGCGGCTGGAAGAGATCCTGAGCGAATAACGTGAGGTGACGCGCGTTCGGTCATTTTATCCTCGGGCGTTTGCCGCTACGATCTGCGCAACTCTGATCGAAGGTCACGCCCCATGAAAACCTATCAATCCATTCAGTTTTCCATCGAAGACGACATTGCGCTTCTGCGGTTGAACCGGCCGGACCGCATGAATGCGCTCAGCGCGGAAATGCGGGCAGAGATCATCGATGCGACGCGCTCTGCGCCGCGCCATGCTCGCGTTCTGGTGTTGACGGGCGAGGGGCGGGCGTTTTGTGCCGGTCAGGATCTCAGCGATGGCAATGCCGCCGCCGCGATAGATCTTGAGCGTGTGCTGCGGGATGAATACGCGCCGATGGTCCGGTCCGTGGCGGAATGCGAAATCCCAACCATTTCTGCGGTCAACGGGCCTGCTGCGGGGGCGGGTGCAAACCTTGCCCTGGCGGCCGATGTGGTGATCGCGGCCGAGAGCGCCTATTTCCTGCAGGCTTTTGCGCGCATTGGGCTTATTCCTGATGCCGGGGGGACATACTGGCTGCCGCGCCAGATGGGCGCTGCCAAGGCGATGGGGGCCGCACTTTTTGCCGAGCCTGTCAGCGCACGCCAAGCCGATGAGTGGGGCATGATTTGGGAGGCTGTCCCCGACGACGCCTTTGATGCCCAGTGGCGCCGCCGGGCCGAGCATTTGGCCAAGGGGCCAACCGAGGCCTACGCCCAGATCAAACGCGCCGTGCGCGACAGTTGGGACAACAGCTTTGACGGACAGTTGAACGTTGAGGCGCGGCTGCAGGGCCAATGCGGACAAACGCGTGATTTCCAAGAAGGGGTGCTTGCTTTCTTGGAAAAGCGGAAGGCGACATTTGAAGGGCGTTGATAAAATAACTCAAATTCAAATGTTTGCCGCGCTCAGTTACATTTAACTTCGGTTGCGAGCTGAGATCTTTTGTGCCGCGCACGTCCGCCCAGGTGCCTCAAGATCTGGAGTGCAAAACGCGTATGTTTGAAAGAGAGCATGTCCCCCTCTTGGCGGAAACACGCGCCATGGGCTGACCGTTGGCAAGGATCCGGGTTCCGTCGGGCATGTCTTCAACATCCAGCCGTAGGGTGTCGTCGCAGTCTTCTAGGATGATCGACACCACGTCGCGCTCGGCATCGAAGGCGTCAATCTCAATCGGGTCTGAGCCGGGATGCCACAGATCCCCTCGCAGAATGGCATCTTCCAGCGCGTCATGTGGCCCGATGATCGGGGTCGGGGTCATCGAAATGGCGCTGGCCTCCGTCAGGAAGGACGGCAGGGTGCATTTCCCGGCGCTTCCGGGCGCAGAGACCTGCAGCCGCGGGATAGCACGGCGCCGAAGAACGGGCTGAGACATGCGTGGGCCACCTCACCTAGGGATCACAGGTCGTCAGCTATGGATCACGTGCCTTAAATTGCCGTAAAGCGCCGGCAATTTTGCGCAGAAAAAAGGCCCCGTGCGTCGCAGCGGGGCCTTTCGGAAGCGTCGTACTCGAGATTAGCGTTTTTCCATGTCCACGTAGTCGCGCAGTGTCTCGCCTTGATAAAGCTGGCGCGGGCGACCGATCTTGAGCTGTGGATCGGCGATCATTTCTTTCCACTGCGAAATCCAGCCTACGGTGCGGGACACAGCAAAGATTGGCGTGAACATCGAGGTCGGGAAGCCCATCGCCTCGAGGATGATGCCGGAGTAGAAATCCACGTTCGGGAAGAGCTTCTTCTCGCTGAAGTATTCATCCTGAAGTGCTTGTTTTTCGAGCTCTTTAGCGACCTGAAGTGTCGGGTTGTCCTCGACGCCCAGAAGCTCCAGCACCTCGTCGGCGGACTGCTTCATCACTTTGGCGCGCGGGTCAAAGTTCTTGTAGACCCGGTGGCCAAAGCCCATCAGGCGAAACTCATCGTTCTTGTCCTTTGCCCGTGCGATGTATTCGGGGATCCGGTCAACCGTTCCGATCTCACGCAGCATTTCAAGGCAGGCCTGGTTGGCGCCGCCATGGGCAGGGCCCCAGAGGCATGCGATACCGGCTGCGATGCAGGCAAATGGGTTTGCGCCGGACGATGACGCAAGACGGACTGTCGAGGTCGATGCGTTTTGTTCGTGATCGGCATGCAGCGTAAAGATCCGGTCCATTGCGCGGCTCAGGATCGGGTTGACCTGATAATCCTGGGCCGGGACGGCAAAGCACATGCGCAGGAAGTTTGACGCGTAATCAAGCTCATTGCGGGGGTACACGAAGGGCTGGCCGATCGAATATTTATACGCCATCGCCGCGATGGTGGGCATCTTGGCGATCAGACGAATGGAGGCAACCTCACGCTGCCATGGGTCATTGATGTCGGTCGAGTCGTGATAGAACGCGCTCAGCGCGCCGACAACGCCCACCATAATGGCCATCGGATGTGCGTCACGACGATACCCGCGGAACAGAAAGTGCATCTGTTCGTGCAGCATCGTGTGCGTGGTGACGCGGTTTTCAAAGTCTTCCAATTGCGCGGTGGATGGCAGCTCTCCGTAGAGCAGGAGATAACACACCTCGAGGAAGTGCGATTTCTCTGCCAGTTGGTCGATTGGATATCCGCGGTGCAAAAGCTCTCCTTTTCCACCGTCAATGAAGGTGATCGTGCTGTCACAGCTGGCCGTTGACGTAAAGCCTGGGTCATATGTAAAGACCCCGGCCTGACCGTAAAGCTTGCGAATGTCGATCACATCCGGGCCCGCGGTCGGAGAAAAGACCGGCAGGTCATACTCCATTCCGTCTATCGTCAATTTAGCCATTTTGGCACCGTCTTTCATAGGCGTGCTTCCTTTCCTGTCGGCGCGCCGTCCCGTCATGGCGCGTCTGATTGGGTCGCCTGCGAAGATCCCAGTGCGATCTACGTCGGCGGTAAAGGCGTGGCGGCGTCAGACAGTCGCGCAAGCGACTCATCGCGTCCAAGAACCAATAGCATGTCAAACACACTTGGGGTTACGCTTTTCCCCGCAAGGGCGGCCCTCATGGGGCCCGCCAGCTTGCCAAACTTGGTGTCTTTGGCCTCCGCAAAGGACTGCGTGGCCGCCTCTAATCCCTCTCGCGACCAGTTAGCATTTTGCAACTGCGGCGTCAATTCATTCAGTATACCACGGGATACACTATCCAGTGATTTGGCCGCTTTCTCATCTGGTTGGATCGGGCGGTCATTCATGATAAAAGATGCTTTATCAATGAGTTCTAGAAATGTCTTCGCGCGCTCTTTGAGGCAGTACATTCCGGCCTTGAAAAGCTCAACTTGATGAGGTGCGAACTCTGTCTTCTGTGTGGTTCGATAAAATTCGGACAATTCTTGCAGCAGTGCAGCATCGTCCATATGCGCGACATGTTGCCCCGACAGGTGCTCGAGCCGTTTGAAATCGAAACGGGCGGGGGATTTGCCGATGCCATCAAGGTCAAACCACGCCTGCGCCTGAGCGTCAGAAAACACCTCGTCATCGCCGTGGCTCCACCCCAGACGGGCGAGGTAATTGCGCATAGCGGCCGCCGGATAGCCCATGTCGCGATATTCTTCCACGCCAAGCGCCCCGTGGCGTTTGGAGAGCTTTTTGCCATCCGGGCCATGGATCAGGGGAATGTGCGCATAGATTGGCAGCGGCCATCCCATGGCCGTGTAGATCATCATCTGCCGCGCAGCATTGTTGAGGTGATCATCGCCTCTGATCACATGGGTCACGCCCATGTCGTGATCGTCGACCGCCACCGCCAGCATGTAGACAGGTGTGCCATCGGAGCGTAGCAGAACCATGTCATCGAGCTGCTCGTTGCGGATCGTCACATCGCCTTGCACCGCGTCCTTGATCACAGTCTCCCCGGTTTGCGGGGCCTTGATGCGGATCACGTGCGGCGCATCCGGATGGGTTGCCGGGTCGGCGCCTCTCCACGGGCTGCGAAAGAGAGTGGAGCGGCCTTCTGCCTTGGCTTCTTCGCGAAACGCCTGAATGTCTTCCTGCGTGGAGAAGCACTTGTAAGCTGCACCTGCGTCCAGAAGCGCATTGGCCACCTCGGCGTGGCGGGACGCGCGCTCAAACTGAGAGATCGCCTCGCCATCGTAATCCAGCCCAAGCCACGCCATGCCGTCCAAAATCGCCTGCGTGGCCTCTGGCGTGGAGCGCGCGCGGTCAGTGTCTTCGATGCGCAGCAGAAATTTGCCCCCACGACCACGCGCGAAGAGCCAATTGAAGAGCGCGGTGCGCGCGCCGCCTATGTGCAAGAACCCGGTCGGAGAGGGCGCAAAGCGCGTGACAACGGGTTGGGATGTCTGATCTGGCATCGGGCTTTGGTCCCCTTTCGCTATGGTAACGTTTCACTAAGTTAACCTTTCGCTAACTGTCTTGGAGATAGTTTCCGGCAGGCAAGCGCCTTCCTATAAGCCCCGATTGGGGGAGACAAGCCTTGCGAGAGACCAAGCGAAAGATGCCTTTGTTCGCGTCCATGTGGCTGGCGCAACGGGGCTATCTTATCCACTGGGCGCCGGTGATGTTTGCCAGTGGCATCGGGGTCTATTTTACGCTGAAATGGGAACCTGGCGGGACGCTTTACGTGGCGCTCGCGGCCGGTCTTTTGGGTATCATCGGCATTTTGGGCGTCTGGCGTAGTCTTTGGGCGCCGCTCCTTTGGGTGCCCTTGCTCTTCGGCCTTGGCTTTGGAGCGGCAGGGTTTAGAGCGCATAGCGTGGCGGGCCCGGTGCTCGACTGGCGCTATTACGGTCCGGTCCAGGGCAGGATTGCGGGCATGGACCGATCCGGTTCAGATGCCGTTCGATTGACTCTGGATCAGGTGGTTCTCTCCAATGTGCGCCCCGAAAAAACACCGCACCGCGTTCGGGTCTCGTTGCATGGGACGCAGGGCTACATGGATCCCGCGCCGGGGCAGACGGTGATCATGACGGCGCATCTGTCGCCGCCGTCCGGCCCGGTGGAGCCAGCGGGCTTTGATTTTCAAAGACATGCGTGGTTCAAGGGACTTGGCGCCGTGGGATACACGCGAACGCCGGTTCTGATCCTTGCGCCGCCAAAAGGTGGGCAGGTCTTGCTCAAGGCGCGCATGGCGCTCTCTGCCCATGTGCAGAACCGTTTGCCAGGAGAGGCGGGTGGTTTTGCCACAGCGATCATGACGGGGGATCGCTCTGCCATTGCGCAGGAGACGATGAAGGATCTTCGCGTCTCAAACCTGGCGCATCTTTTGGCGATCTCGGGCCTGCACATGGCCCTTTTGACAGGGTTCGTATTTTCAACACTGCGGTTCGGTTTTGCCGCTGTGCCGCGCATTGGGCTGCGGGTTGCGGCCAAAAAGCTCTCAGCTGTCGGCGCATTATTGGCCGGAGCCGGGTATCTGGCGCTCTCCGGTGGCAGTGTCGCAACAGAGCGGGCGTTCATCATGGTGGCGGTGATGCTCACTGCCATCCTCGTGGATCGGCGGGCGGTGTCTTTGCGGTCTGTTGCGATTGCCGCGCTGATCGTGCTGACGCTGCGGCCAGAGGCCTTGCTGGGCCCCGGATTTCAAATGTCCTTTGCGGCGACCACGGCCTTGGTGTTCGTCTTCAACGAGATACGAGATCGTGAATTATCTTTTGGACCTAAATGGATGCAGCCCATTCTCGCTGTTGTGATATCGTCGCTGACGGCAGGGCTTGCTACGGCGCCGATCGCGGCGGCGCATTTCAATCAGATTGCCCATTACGGTCTCATTGCAAACTTGCTGAGCGTGCCTTTGATGGGCGTTCTGGTGATGCCTGCGGCCGTCGTAGCGGCCTGTCTGATGCCCCTCAACCTTGATTTCATCCCGTTTTGGATCATGGCACGCGGCCTCGATTGGATCTTGAGCGTGGCCCATTGGACGGCCAGCCTTGATGGTGCCCGAGGGATGGTGCCAAGCCCCGATCCGATTGTGCTGCCGCTTCTGGCCATGGGGGCGCTTTTTGTGATCCTTTGGCGGGGCAAGGCGCGGGTGTTGGGGGGTCTTCCCTGCGTCATTGCCTTTGTCGCGTGGTCCGGCACGCAGAGACCTGCCGTTCTGATCGCGGACACAGGCGGGCTTGTCGGTGTGATGACAACCGAAGGCCGCGCGCTCAATCGGGAGCGAGGATCGGGGTTTGTCGCGCTCAATTGGTTGGAAAATGATGGCGATGCTGTGGATCAACTCACGGCCCATACCAGGTGGCCTGCCGCCGATGCGTCATGGCCGATCCAGACGATCAGGGGCCAAAAGGCGGCGGATGCGGTGTCTGGCTGCAATGAGGCCAAATGGCTTGTCATGACCTACAATCCCGCAGCGCCATTGAAGCTGGAGGATTGCGAAGTCCTGACCCCTGCATCGTTCAAAAAGACAGGTGCCATCGCTCTTTATGAAAGCAATGGCACCCTGCATGCCATCACCGCGCGCCAGGTCACAGGCGCACGGCTCTGGGTGTTTCAGTAGGTCCGGATGAGGCCGACAAGACGCCCTTGAACGCGCACCTTGTCATCTGGTAACACGCGCGTTTCGTAGGCCGGGTTTGCCGCCTCTAGCGCGATCGCGGTGCCGTTGCGGTAGAATTTTTTCAATGTGGCTTCCTGATCTTCGACGAGGGCCACAACAATGTCACCGTTATCGGCCACATCGGTTTCGCGGATAACCACGATGTCACCGTCATTGATGCCCGCGCCAATCATCGAATCGCCTTTGACCTCTAGCGCGTAGTGGTTGCCAGCGCCGCTGATCATATCACCGGGCACAGACACGTTCTGGCTGCCATCCGCAATCGCTTCAATGGGCACGCCTGCTGCGATCCTGCCCATCAAGGGCAAGTGCATTGTCTGCGCCTCAACGGGCTGGGCTGGAACGACCGCAGGCAGGGGCGGCGGCTTGGATCCTTCGATCACGCGAGGCACAAAACCTGACGGATCTTGGGTCATGCTGTCGGGCAATTTGACGATCTCGAGCGCGCGGGCACGATGCGCCAAACGCCGGATGAACCCGCGCTCTTCCAAGGCGGTGATCAATCTGTGAATGCCCGATTTGGACCGCAGATCAAGCGCGTCTTTCATTTCGTCAAAACTGGGCGGCACGCCATCACGCTGGACGCGTTTGTGAATGAATTCCAGCAGATCGAGCTGCTTTTTGGTCAACATTATCCTGTCCTCCGATGACCGGCTATCATGCTTTGTTCTACGCATGTTCTTGTTTTGTGTCAATGAGGCTGTGGATAAGTGCTCATCAAAGGTGCAGATACTCCATAAGTTCCCCTTTTTCCCTGGGGCGCTCGTCAGGCGCTCGGATCATGAGGGCATTTGATAGCGCCAGGACGCTCAGGAGTGAGCTGTCTTGACGCTCTGCCGGGGTGATCTCGCCATTTTCGACGATGGCGCGCATGTAGTGCTCACGCGGGCCGTTCTTGCCGATATCCTTGGCGAGCCTTGCAGAGCTGCGCGGGGACGCTTGCCCCGCAAAGCCTTGCATCACACGCAACATGGGAAGCAGGAAGACTTTGCCGCAAACCATTGCAGACACAGGGTTTCCCGGCAGTCCGACCATTGCCTTGTCCCCCATCTTGCCGGCCATCAATGGTTTGCCGGGACGCATGCGGATTTTGTAAAATGCCCGTCGCAAGCCCCTGGTCTCGGCCACCTCAGCGACCAAATCATGATCCCCTACTGAGGCGCCCCCGATGGTGACGATCATGTCGCTGTCCTGCGCCAGCTCAAACGCCGTTGCCAAAGAGGGGACATTGTCTTTGGCAATGGGCAGGAGGCGCGCCTCTGCGCCTTCGGCATCCAACATCGCTTTCAGCCCGTAAGTATTT
>ERZ1740067.702-NODE-702-length-25617-cov-6.374306_pt1 | contig 25617 bp, 21 predicted proteins | sample MGYA00581736_ERZ1740067 | MGnify/ENA primary metagenome ERZ1740067 (study PRJEB43018, sample SAMN04849236) | marine metagenome | isolation source: floating plastic debris | place: Pacific Ocean | collected 2008-08-27 | study: EMG produced TPA metagenomics assembly... | reverse complement strand
CAGCCCGCGCTGTATCGCCAGCCAGCCGCTTCTTACCGGCTTCCATGAAGTCCTTAGACCATTTGTAATAGATACCCTGTGATATGCCCTCACGGCGGCAAAGCTAAGCAATACTGTCTTCACGGCGCAATCCATCCAGTACGATGCGGATCTTCTCTTCACTGGAATAATGCTTGCGCGTGGCGCGCTTGATGTCTTTGACGATCTTCTCGCCGGGGCTCTTCGTTGTCTTTCTCATCGTCCACTCCTCGGTGGCTACGATGAGCAACAAACACTCTCTTAGCAAATCGCCCTATTTGGACCCATAAGCGCTGACGTCAGACTCTGCGTTACATTTCATGACAAATTCATGTCAGTTCGTGACTCACCAGGTATTGGGTCCTTATTCCTGCGATATCAAATCACTCACGGATCAAGATGCAATAGGTGCAACTCAGACGTTATAGTGTTCCAATATCACCCGCAAGGGGTGAATCGTAGCGTCTGAGTTCACCACTACAAAAGCAGCGAAAAAACGCGTAATTGACAGAGGACCAGCCATATGCAGCCAATCGATAGCCTGAACAACATCGCATTGACGGTTGATGATATTATTCAGATGGACACAGGCAGGGTGTCGAATACTGAAAACTTCGAAAAATTTTCGAAAGGTATCAACCTCAGAGAAGATTTTCTTCTGAATGATCGCTGGAACACATCCGCATTGGAAGCAGGAGCTTCCATTTTTGATTTTGTCATGCACGAGATGCTGCCCAGTGTTTATGATGTAAGCTGGTTGGATAAAATCGGCGGGCATTTTGGCATCCGTATCACTGGGGTTGGAGACTACACAGCCCTTTCAGTCAATCACCGGGTTGTCACGCTGGCAGGAGCATCCGTCGATTTCGAAACCTACGAAGAAGTCATAGATGTCGAGATCGCGCCCGAGGTTCTTTCGGGGTTCTTCCGCGGTCTGCTTCTGGATGTGGCAGATTCGGTGCTGGACGACGAAGACGAGCATGAAGACAGGGTTGTCTCGGATGCCGAGCTTGTCCTGCACGGCATGCCCTCTGGGGGTAACGCTATGACGTCCGGACCGATCTCGGCATTGCCGTTATACGTCCGTGCTCCGTTCAACCCGATCGAGGGCGCTGTAGGGTCATTCGGAGCTGACCTGGCGGCTGCGAACAGGGGCGAAGTTGGCACCGTCAATTTTGAAGGAACAGCAACCGGAACGTTCGATGAGGGATACGATCGCGATTGGATTGCCGTCACCCTTACGGCTGGTGAGACATACACAATTGATTTTCAGGGGTCGTGGATGGGTTTGGGCCACACCGTTTCCCTTCCAATGATGACTGGAATTTACGCATCAAATGGGTCTCGCGTGGGTAACGGATTGTACAGTTCTCATGATGGTGGCGCCGGTAATGATCAGAAGTTTAGTTCGGCGACCGAATTTACAGCTACGGAAACCGGCGTCTACTTCATCGAGACACGAGGCTATGGTAACGGAGGGTCGTACGAACTGAAGGTCAATCCGAAACATTCGTCTTGGAACCCAGAAACAGGTTTTGTCGGTACGGTCGTCGAAACGCACCTGTCGCCAACAGTTCAGTACTCCGAATTCGCACCAGTGCAAGAAGTGGGCGGCAACTGGGATTCAAGCCTTAACCAGGCGATTGGGCTTCCCGATAGTTACGGGACCGTGGATTTTAACGGCAATGCCGCCGGAGCGGTGAATGAGTGGGGTGACCGTGACTGGATTGCCGTAAACCTTCGGGCAGGAGAACGCTACGATCTCTATCTTCAAGGAAGATCAACAGGTGGGGGAACGCTGGACCATCCTTCAATTTACGGGATTTACGATTCAAACGGAGAGTTGGTAACCCATGGTCCCAGAGGGAATAGTTTTTGGGTTAACAGCGATGATTATATGAGCTTCACCGCGACGGAGGCTGGTGTTTACTATGTCGAAGTCGGAGCTGCCGTGCTCTCCAGCGCGCCTGGGGTTAACACGGTCGGGACCTATCAGCTTGCTGTCAGACCCAGTGGAGATGCTCAATGGCAATGGTCAACACAGACCAGTTCCTGGCAGCACGTATCGGGAACACGCGGGACCTGGGATGCAGAACACGGCTATGTCGGCACCGTGATTGATACGCGGGCGCTCAGCAATAACGAGGCATTGAGCAATACCGATTTTGGAGCCGGCTTGGAACAGTCTTTCGTCGGGAACGTCGGCACCATTGGTCTTGAACGCAACGCGACAGGCAGAGTTGATCATGCGGGCGACCAAGACTGGTACGCTGTCGCTCTGCGCGCAGGAGATGAATACACCTTCGAGCTTAGAGGCAGTGGAAGCGGGTATGACAAGGGGGGAACTCTGCATGATCCCAAGATTCACGGAGTTTACGATTCAACCGGGGCTCTGGTTCATTCCGGGAACGACGATGGCGGAGACGGTCTCGAATCTCGCATGACGTTCACTGCTGAAGAAAGTGGAATATTCTACATCAGCGCTGGCGCGTACGGAAACCACGTTGGATCTTATTCATTGTATGTGTCAGGTGGTGACTGGGTCCTGAGCCCAGGCACTCCCAATCCTGTGTTGCCTACGCCTCCCGACCCCAATTCCGTCACGGGCTATGCCATCGATTCCGATGCCCCGCCCGAGGTCGCAGCCAGCATTGTCAATACGGGGGGCGAAGCCCCATGCGGAGGAAAAGGGGTCGTACATTCCATATGTGGACAGGCGTCGAGTACGAACACCACCACCCACAACAATTGGGCGGCCGCGGCCTGTCACAAAGATGCGTCGCATATCGGCATCAATGTTAACGCTGGCGTGTCGGTGTTCGCGTGCGGTGGTGCCGGATATGCCGCTGCCCTGAATCTGAGATATGTGAATGCATTTGCCTGCGGTTCGGCGTTTGCTGCCGCCCTTGTGAATGCTTGCGGCGGAAATGCCGGTGCTTGTGGGGGAAATGCTTTTGCCTGTGGGGGCAATGCCTGTGGCGTAGCTGCGAGCGTGTGCGGGGCACTTGCCTCGGCATATGCGATCAGCGGGTGTGGGGCTAACGCGGGCGCGATTGGTGCCGGCGCCCTTGCTGGAGGCGTGTTTGGGTGTGGTGCGAACACGTTCAACTGCGGGATAGTTGCGGACGCAACTTTTATCTATGGCTGTGGCGCCAAAGCAGGGGTAGCGGCTATTGGCATCAATATTGGGGGCATTTCAGGTTGTGGCGCGAAGAGCAGTGCGTGTGCGGTTGACACCAATCTGACTTGCTCAGCGCTAGCGGTTGGTTGCGTCTTGAACCTCGGTTGGGGTCTTGATGTTGGGGTCTGTGCGATCAACATTTTGCCAATTTTGCCCTCGTGCTGAGGCACCAGCACGCATCCACCATCATCTGAAGTAATAGCGGAGTTGTCGGTACGAGCCATAGGTTTGCCGTGGCCGATCTTCAGACAACCCGCGAAATGTGAGTGAACATGAAACTAGCAAATGAAAATGTTCGTGATTGGGCGCTGTCAATGCGTCGTACGACGTCAAGACCGCGCCGTGGCGCGAAACTTGTACCTTCAAGATATTCGATTTCGGTCGAGCTGAATTCCGGAGATATTCTTCTTTTCAACTCAGCGACGCGCGCGTTTTGTCGGCTGGATTTGAAAGAAGCAGCGTATTGGCGCGGTTGGGTTCAGAAAATTACAGCGCGATTCAACAAGGACACGGAACAGCAAGACGCACATTTGGAGGAAATGGACCAGTGTTGCCACGAGGTCGGGGACAACTTTGTGAACCACGGAGAAAACGCCACGCTTCAAAAAATGCTGCTTGCGGATGGGTTTCTCGTGGATGAGAGCATGGATGAGCTGGGCAAAGCAAAAGCAGACTATATGGCCAGCCGGAATGACCCGTCTCTTCTGATGCTGACATTGGCCCCCACTATGGCGTGCAACCTGGCATGCGGCTATTGCTTTCAGGGCCTGAACAAAAATGTCGAAAAGATCGACAGGCGCCTGCCCGATGCAATCGTTGATTTCGCAAAGGCGCAGGTGGAAACCATCAAAGGGTTGAACATCACCTGGTATGGTGGCGAACCGTTGATGGCCAAGAAAGAGATTTTTTCGCTCGCCGACCGTTTGATTTCTCTCTGCGACAAACGGGGTATCCAGTATTCCTCGATGATTGTCACCAACGGCTACTTTCTGACGGCCGAGGTCGCCCAGCAACTTTGGTCACGCCGCTGCACAACAGCCCAGGTCACGATTGATGGCATCGAGGAGACACATGACAAGATGCGCCCGATGACATCTGGGCGCGGGTCTTTTGCGACGATCATGAAAAACCTTGAGGCCGTGCTTGATGAAACGCCGATGGGGATTTCATTGCGGGTGAATGTCGGCCGTCGCAACGTCGATGAATGTGACAAGCTGTTAGAGATGTTGGATCAAAAGGGCTATGGCGAGCGCAGCAATTTCAATCTCTATTTTGCCCCTATCGACGCGGCGACGCCGGAAAGCGGAACTGCCTTCGAGGAAGGCCTAAAACGTCTGGAATTTAACAGGGCGATATTGGCGCTGGGTGACCGGGCCCGGTCTCTGAAGCTGTCCCAAGATATGGAAATCCCCAAAGGGATCTTGGGTATGTGCGTTGCCGCCCGGAGTAACGGGTACACCATCAGCCACAATGGCGATGTCCACAAGTGCTGGGAAACGGCACATGATCCAACCAAGCGGATCGGAACCATATTTGAACCGGAAAAGCTTGGCGGCAGTTTGAATGCGGCACTTTGGGATGAGTGGGTTCCCTTTGAAAATGAAGTCTGTGGTGCGTGTAAGATCCTGCCTATGTGTGGCGGATTTTGCGGCCATCGTTTTATCTACCACGGCGCGGGTAATGAAACAGCGTTGCCGTGTCCAGATTGGAAATGGAATACGGCAGAGTATCTTTTTGCACGGGCAAAAGCGGCCAAGATCGTAAGTGACGAAGATTGGAAGGAAAGCGAAGCAACGTCTTCGGTAATGCAATCGGGCGAACGCCATTCGACTGAAAGTTTAAAAAAGGCGCAGGACATCGTTCTTGAGAAAGTCGCATCCCAAGGAACCTATCAGCCAGACGTTGATTTCTTGCTCCGTGGCGATGGGCGGTTTTTTGAGCCAGTAACCTCCGCGGAAAACAGCGAGGATCAAGAGTAAATGAGCCGCCTGTTTCGCAAGTCATTCCTGCGCGATCTGACGAAAAGAACGGATGATTTACTTGTTGTCGTTCCTGATCGGTTTGTGCCTCTCTTCTGGCCGGTTTTTGTCGTGTTGACGTTGTCCTTGTCGTTTCTGGCGACGTGGATGTTTACGGCAAAGATTCCGATATTGGTTGAAACGGATGGTGTGGTTGTTGTTTTGGGTGGGGTGCGCGAAATCCCGTCCTTCGGAACTGGAATTGTCATCGAAAGTGCGAAGAAGGCCAACGAAAGTGTCGAAGCTGGCGAAGTTTTGATGCGGATTTCTGATCCTGTAGCAGAGCTCGCGTATGAAGGTCAGCGTAACGAATTTCTGGCTCAGAAAAGGCAATTCAACGCTGAGCGAAAGAATCTCGAGGATGAGCTTAACGCAATAAGGCGAAACACCGAATTACGGATTCTCGAGGCGGATAGAAATCTCGACCGCCTAAATGCTATTCATGACGAACTCGCTCTCGCGACTGAAGAATATGAGACTAAGAAGAAGATTCTTTGGGCTAAAATTCACAATTCATCGGACGACGTAAAGAAAATCTACGATCTGATGCAGCCAGGTGTAGAAGCATTGCGAGACAAGGGGATAGCGTCCCAAGACCGTTATCTCAACTTCTACGGTGGTCGCGCTGTCACCCTTCGAAGCGCGTATGAGGCTGAGTCTGAAATCGCGTTTAATGAAATCGAGATTCAACGGCTCTTCCGAGAGGTAAACGAGCTCGAAGGTCAGGTTGTCCAGGAAGAGATCAACAAGCAAAAAATGCAGGACGATCTGGCGTCTGCAGTTAATAGGTCTCAATCCGAAATTCAGAAACTTGCTGCTGAGGAATTGAAGATCACGAATGCTTTGATGGATTCGCAGCGCAAACTCTGGTTACAGAGTAACGCCTTTAGCACCTATAGCGGCAAGCTGATTGCGAAACGGAAGACGGCAGGGCAGTCGGTGACAGACAGAGAGTCCTTGGCGCTGCTGTCCCTGGTCCCGCAGAAGCCAAAGCGACAGCTTGTCATTTCGCCGCAAGCCACGTCTGGCAGCCTTGGCTTTTCCCTTAAGGGCCGACTGGTTGAGATACCATTCTCACCGGACAAGAGCGTCTTTGAGCGCTCATTGCTTAGTGGGCTTAAAAGGATACTGGGGGAAAGCGATCTGACGATCAAAACCGTAAGTGATCAGCTTTTGATTTCGAAGGAAAATGAAGACAGGCACGACCTTGAAGAACTGCAGCTTGCAAGCGTGTCTCTGTATGATGATCTGGGCATCCCACAGTTTTCATTCCTGTCCACTGTTGGCGATAACTGGGAAGAAACCGATCTCGTGGCGGTATCCAATTTGAGACCGGCAGATGGTAAGCGTGTTGCGGTGGGCCAGCGGGCATCTATTCGCCCCTACTTTGAGAAACCTCTGATTGGTGCACAAATCTCCGCAGAGGTTATCTCAGTGAGTGATTTTGCCACCACACCGATTGAAATCCAGGCATTGGTTGGCAGTTCCGAATTGGCGACAACCTTTCGAAGCAACGAGACGAGTGTCGCCGCGGTCTTGAAACTTCATCAATCGGAAGACGGGTCTCTCAGACTGACTAGGGGGCAGTTGGGCAACGAAGTTACCGTAGGGACACTTGCCGTTGTCAACATCCATGTGGAAACCAGTTCGCCAATCGCCGCCCTCCTACCGCTTTACTTGGATGTGCTGAAATGAATGATAAAACAGATCAAACCCAAAGTGACGTCGAATACCTTCTCGCTGCCGATAAACAACAAATCGAAAGGCGCATGGATCTTAGTATTCTTCAGGCATATCGCGATGCAGGATCCTCGATCAGAACGGTCCGAAGCAATGTGATCGAGAACTGGAAATCAGATGAAAAGTTAGGACCTCTGTCCCTTTCAATGATCGAAGGGTTTTCTTTGATTGATGCGGATGAAGATCAACGTGCGACCCGAAGCCTGGCTGACTATTGGTTCGAGTATTTCATGATGCCAAGCATGAACCTCGGGCAAGTTAGAGACTATCATTTGGCAATCAGGCAAACATACGATTTGCATGTGGAGCTGTCACAAGCTGAATTAACCGGGCCGCTTGTTATCGAAACATGCCATCATGCCTGTGTCTTTTCTTTGTGCTATGCACTGCTTTCTCAGGAACTGAAGTCAAAGTATGATTTTGACCGGGTCGTTCTTGTGCATCTGCGTGACCCGATTGATCCTCGTTTGGCCGGCCTTCAGGCTCTGTCCCAGATGCTTGCCGGAATCGAGTGCATTTGCATCCAGATGACCGATGGCTGGTTAAACGAGCTGAGCCAGGCGATGGATGGCAACAGCATATTGGTCTATTTTGGCGACATGCCCAAAAAACTGTTTTCGGCAAAACAACGGGGCAAAAGAGCGGCTGCGCAACTGCGCATCTATGCAACAAATGACGCCGAGATCGAACTCGAATCCGTTTCTATTGCATCGACGTTAGCCCGCCGTTTCAAAGCGTTGCATTACACCCTGGATTTCCCCGCCATCAATCGCGCCAGATTTAGGGAAGCAAGGAAAAACCAACCGATCACCTGTCTGGCGGCTGATTGGATTTTTTGGCCGGCCATTGCGGATTGGTACAACGTGTCGCCAACAGACAGCTCAAGCGCATCTTCAGAATGAGCATCCATGACCGTCTCGAAGATTTCCTAGGCAATGCCCTAGGCCTCTTAAAAGAGAGCGAAGTGCTCCCGACCGCAGATGTTCAGTCAGTGGAGGAATGGGCGTTTTTTTTGGATGAAGCCTTTGGCTTGGTTGCAGTTCCGGCGCAACTACGCGGTGCAAGTTTTAGGAGCTACCCTCTTTGGTTGGCCGAACACGAACAGCACGGTCCCATACTCATCAAGTACATACCAGGTATGATCCGTGGCCTCAAAACCAATGGCCTGATCCTTCGGGACGCAAAGAATATAAAGATCACTGCAGAGGACATCGCCAAGATCAGGAATGAAAAGATATTGTTCGAACCCTACCAGTTCGATGGCAAAGTCGATCTGCGCGAGATCAGGAGATATCTTTTTCGGCCCATCAGGGGTCTCCGCGTCACTGCTTTGCTTATGACGGGGTTCATCGCGCTTCTGGGGTCCGCCCTCTTTATGACCAATTTCTATCTGCTGCTATCTGTTGTTCCAAGTCAAAACATGGGCGCCTATTGGTCCGTCGCATGGTTGATTGCCGGGATCGTGTCCGCAATTTTTCTCGGAAATTACTTTCTTCAGAAATTCAATGACAGTGTCTCATCCTACGCTCAGGAACGCGCTGAGCTCTTGAAGTTGTCAATGATATGGTCGCTGCGTCCTGGCTATATTTCCGAGAACGGGTTGGAGCGCATCCGAAGCGCTTGCGAGAAAATTGCCAGTATCGGCCAAGCATCTGACGCCGCCAGCCGGGCCATTATTGCTTCGTTGGCGATGGTTCCTGTTCTTATTTTAATGACGTTTCGCATTCCAGAGACCATTTTAGGCCTGACACTTTTGGCTGCAACCAGCGTGACCGTATTCCATGTTTTCAATGCTATTCGCCGGCACAAAGTCTCAACGGTGTTGTCAGTCGGGAACCATGAAAACAACTTTGGCTTGCTGCGGCTGGTTAATCACGCTGACAGATTGCGCTTCTACGGAGAAATCTCTCGAAAACTTTCGGAATGGAGTGCGCGCTCGAACAGGCTTACTGCGGCCAATCACAAGCTCTCAGCCAATACGATTTTTGAGAATGAGAACAGGATTCTGGTCCTCGATACCATCCAGTTACTGGCGATAGCCGTCCTTGCGTTTATGATTTCAAAAAGATCGTCAGAAGCACCGGCATTGGCTGTCGCGGGCGCTTACATGATTTTTCACCTGATCAATCAGATGTTCATGATGCTTCCCAAGCTCGCGGTTGCCTTTGAGGTGAAGGCGGTTGGACGTGCAATCATGGGTGAGTCTTCAGATATCCTTGAGGAGTTGGAAGCGGGCGCACACTTGGCTACACCGGCTGTAAAACAGGCCCGAGCCCAAGTCCACTTCAAAGACTTTAGTTTGCCCTATGGCTGCATGTTTGCCGAGGCGGAGCGGTTGGACAGGTTTTTGGACGGCAAGCAGGTTGTTCGGATCATGGGCGAGTCTGGATATGGAAAGACAACGCTATTGCGCTGCATTCTTGGCATTCAAAAACCAGCAGCTGGAACAGTTACTGTATTTGGAGCAGACCCTGCCGCTCTCTCGTTGAAAGAACGTTACCGAATATTTTCGTATGCGGATCAAGGCATTCATCTTGTTCCAGGTACGTTGCGAACCAACCTCTGTATGTTTGATACAGGATCTAGATCAGATCGAAGCATCTGGAGTGCTTTGGAAAAAGTACAACTTCTGGAAAGGGTCCAGAAACTGCCTTTGGGGTTGGATACATCCATATCCAATGCCCGCAGGGATTTTTCCACTGGAGAACGGCAACGTCTGGCGCTTGCGCAATGCATTTCAAAGAGAAGCGCAATTCTGATTTTGGACGAGGCGTTGTCAGGCACCTCTGCTGAGTTAGAGACAAAGATCTTTAGCGATATTTGTCCACTTTTTAAGCAGGTATACTTCACGTCCCACCGCATGCACATGGCCGATTGCGCAGACACTATCATCAAGCTTGATGCACCCCGTGCCCGTTAAGACGACCTCGCGATTGCAAGCCACTGCGGTTGATTGCGGCGCCATTTGTCTGGGCATCATCCTAGACGAATTCGGCTTTATTCATTCTGCCCTCGAGTTGCGCCGGTTGTGCGAAGTAGGGCGAGACGGTGCAACGGTCTCACAAATCCAAAAGGGCGCGGAGAAACTCGGTCATGAGTGTACGATTTACAAAAAAGGTCTGAAAAGCCTCGCCAAAACGGACCGCCCCATAATTCTATATTGGGATTTGCGCCATTTTGTCGTCTTCGAAGGCATGACGGACGAGTGTGTATGGATCAATGATCCCGCAGTTGGTCGTCGACGTCTTACTATTGGTGAATTCGAGAAACATTATACCGGTATTTGTCTGGCGATAACGCCGAAAGAAAACCGGCCAGAACAGACACGCATCCATGCCTGGAAGGGGCTGTTGCAACTCGCCTCGGATCGCACATTTAGTATGCCACACTTGTTTGCAATCGGCACAATGACCAGTGGTGTCATTTTCGCATTAGAACTACTGTTTGGCGGCGGAATGCGCATCTTTTTCGACTTCGTCGTTGAGCTTGAAATGTCGTGGTGGGGTTATGTAATCGCGGCAATAAGCCTTCCGACTATCCTGGCCCGGTTTCTTCTGCGTGTTTTGCAATCAATTTGGTATGAAAGTCGTGCAAGCAATGTGAAGCTTGATATGAAAACCATCTTCTTGAAACGAATTCTCGTACGTCCGCCAAAATTCGATGACATGCAAATGGCGGGGGAGTTCCTAAGCAGAATATCCGACTTGGACCGGTCGGTTGGCTTTATCATGTCTGCGATCCACTCGGTTGGTCGGCAGGTCACCATAGTTGTCTTTGCACTTGTGATGCTTTTGCTGTTTGCGCCGCTGATCGCGCTCGTCAGCACCTTGCCGAAAGTGCTCATTTTGATATCTCTCATACTGCAAAACCGCGTGACACAGGAACTTGAGATTAACAAAGATAACCAGGAAATGCAGTATCAGGCGATTTACAGCCAGCATGCCAATGGGTTGTTGCGTTTCTATGCCTGTGGGCAGCAGCGGCAACTATTTATCACGTGCTTTCCGTTCCTGGCCCGAATGCAAGCGGCACGGGCCGACCACACTCGCTCTCGGTCCAGTTTGCGGTCTTTGCAACAAACCGTGGAGATGACATCTGTACCGATCTCCTTGTTCGCCGGGGCCTATCTGATGATCACCGGGCAATTGACATATGGCGGTTTCATGCTGGCCAGTATGTTAGCTATTATACTGTCCACTCATATTGGAGAACTTACCGAAAATATTTATCAGTTCTCGATGCTGAAACCTGTTGCCGGCAGAGTGGTGGAAATCTATCTGGAGAATTCGAACGAAGAACAACAAAAAGCGTCTACAGACACCCTCGTTGAAGACCAAAACCCCATGCACCCAATCGACAGCAGCCCTGCGGTTATCGAAGTCAAAGGGTTAGGCTTCAAGCACCCCAGCAGCGATCAAAATCTTTTCAACAACATAAATCTGGCCATAAATGCTGGAGAAGTCGTTGGCCTTACAGGCCCCAGTGGTGTAGGAAAGACGACTTTACTCGATTTGATGTCAGGTCTGAGAGAGCCAACCACTGGTTTGGTCTTGTTCAAGGGCAAGCCGCTAGAGGGATTTGCGCAGGTCGGGTATGTTTTCTCTGATGACGACTACATATTTGGCTCGCTAACGGACTTTGTTTCATCAGGAAATATCGTCGATCTGGCGCGCTTGAAAATACTGATGAACGTGGTCGAACTACAGGACAGGCTTGGCTTTTTTATGGAGTCGCCCGGTGATGAACGATTGGAAGACGAAGGACTGAGCCGGGGCGAAATGCAACGACTGCAGTTGGCGAAGGCGCTTTATAGAAGCGAGGACTGCATCTTCTTTGACGAAGCTTTCAGCCATCTTTCCTTTTCCCAGAGTAGTCGGATTATCAGGAATATACAGCAACTTGGAACGAGTTTGGTGCTAGCAACCCACAGAGCCGAGATATTGGGCCTGTGTGATAACGTGGTTCAGCTGGACTTGTGATCTGTCACAATCTTCTACGCAAGTTAAAGGGTCTTGCTAGCTGAGGGTATGGATGACAAACTTTGAACTGAACGGATGATGCTTTTGCGGATGCGGAAGATGCACAAGGTTTTTGAGAGACGTCGATATGGCAGTATTGAGAACAATATTTAGGAAATTTCATATAGCTCTGTTTGGGTTTTGATCTTGCTCTGATTGATTGGCACATTCTGCCAGCGAGGCCGGAATTCGGACGGAGATTGTTGAAGTCAGTGCGCCATACGGTCAACAAATTACGGGCATGACGCACGCTATCGAATAGTTGTTTGTTAAGGCATTCGTTTCTTGTGCGGGCGTTGAAGCTCTCCACAAAACTATTCTGCGTCAGTTTGCCGGGCGCGATATAGCGCCAGTCGATTTTAAGGTTTTCCTACTATCTCAGGATCGCATTTGACGTCGGTTCTGTACCGTTATCGCTAACCACGATGCAGGGATAGCCGTGCAGTTTGGCGATCCGATCCAGCTCTCAGGCGCCACGCTCACCAGACAACAAAGTATTAACCACTACCGCCAAACACTCTCTGCTGAAGTCATCAATGACGTTCAGGATGCGGAAACGGCGGCCACAGGATTGGTTATCAGATGTGTAACCCAAGTCACCTCTCTGCTTCGACGCTTGCAGGATTGGCGTCGGTTAGTACGTCGATCCAAGCGCCACTGGTGAACTGGCTGCCTTGGTCAGAATTGAAAGTCTCCGGTGTGCAGCGCTTTGCGGCTGTACCAATCCATGATGGCCACGAGGTACAGGAAGCCCCGTCGCATAGGGATGTAGATGATATCTGCGCACCAGACCTGGTTTGGGTGGTCGATAACCACGTTCCGCAACAAATATGGCCAGATCTTATGCCGAGGATGCTTCTTGTTGGTGTTGGGTTCCTGATAGATTGGCACCAATCGCATGGGGCGCATCAGTTGGCGCACACGGTGCCGCCCGCATGTATGGTTGTTGCGCTTCATATAACGCGCCATCTGACGAGACCCATACCGAGGTGTTTCCAGGAATTGTTCGTCGATGATTTCCATGAAACGCACGTTTTCAGCGCTCTCGCCCTTCGGCTCATAGTACAGGCTGGATCTCGTCAAGGTCAGCAGCTTGCATTGACAGCGCACACTCAGCTTGTGGCCCTTACTCACCATTTTTGCCTCGCGCTTCGAGCAACTTTTGCGAGGCATCGGCCAAAAAAATCCCGCTCCACGACCAGCTGGCCAATCTTGGAATGCAGCTTGTCGACGTCTGCTGAACTCACTGCAAAATCCCACTCATCTGTTCGGGGGCAGCACCACGACGCATAAAAGCCGTCGACATGTTCTCTATCGCTGCTCGTTTCCAGATGCGATCTGGGTCGGGTGCACCTCGTACTTTTTGGACAGCTCCGCCAGCGTCATCTCCTCGCGGATCGCCTCAAGCGCAATCTTCGCCTTAAATTCGGGGGAATGGTCCTTTCGTTTCTTCATTGCAGATCACTTCTTTCGTCATGCGACCCACCTTAACGAATGGTCCGAAAGTTCGCGACCAACTCCGCTAGCCCATTTACCTATACTCTTGTCTGAAACCAAAGATTACTTCATGGAGAGCTCTTAGCTTGGAAGTCTCAAGGTAGGTGCATGTCCCAAGATCCGATCAAACCCTTTCTGTCTCGCGTAACAGACTCTTTACAGGATCTCCATCCGAGTGAACGTAAGCTCGCGGATCTGGTTCTTGATTTTCCACGTGACATGGTCGGATATACCGCGACAGAGCTCGCAGAGCTTGCAACAGTCTCAAATGCCACAGTATCTCGCTTTGTGCGACGTTTGGGCTATGCCTCATTTGAAGAAGCCCGACGCGCCCTTCGGGATGAGCAGCGCGGCGGCACCGCAATTTTGCGAATGTCCACGCAACCTCTAAGCGCTGGCGGAGCATTGGAGGCGCATTTCGAAAGCTCGAAGCAGAATCTCGACCTAACATATGGGGCGCTGGACAGCGCATCGCTTGATGGCCTTGCTAAGTCTTTGATCAAGGCGCAGCGCGTATGGTTTGTCGGATTTCGGGCGGGCCAGCCGCTGGCGAACTATCTAGGATGGCAAACTGCGCAAGTGTTGGACAATGTCACTGTCTTGCCTCGCGCAGGCGAGACCTTGGCGGAAAGCCTTGTGTCGTTGACTGCAGATGATGTTGTCGTGGTGTTTGCGCTTCGCCGAATGTCCAAATTGGTGACACAGGTCGCAGATGTGGTGCGCGACGCGCAAGCTGGCCTCGCGGTCATTGAGGACCGACCTCACACAATACCGGATCCTGTCGAGTGGCGGTTCTCCAGCGTCACCTCAGCACCGGGGCCGCTTATGAACCATGTGAGTGTGATGGCTGTTTGTAATTTGATTGCCGCTCGCGTCATCGAACTCTCTGGGACGACCGGGCGGTCGCGCATGGTCGCAATCGAAAAACACCATCAGCGCTTTGACGAGCTTTAAGGGCTGGTGCGCCGCCCTTTCGATGCCTGTTTAAAGGCAAATGGCCAGATAAGCGCCACTTTTTTGCGCAAAAAGCATAGGCGAATCCACATGAAGAGAGAAAAATTTTTTGCATAAGAAAAATTAATGAAAAAGTATTTACTTATCGAGAATTGCACGGCAAGTTGTTTTTACCAGTTGAAAGGACTGTCCCATGACTTTTCTCCGTTTGGCCCTGTTTGCAGCTACTAGCGCCGTTATCCTGCCCGCCTCGACTTCTGCGCAAACGGTGATGCAGATCAATTCCTCACTGCCAGAGGGATCGTTCGCCCATGTGTTCCTGCAAGAATACGAAACGCGACTCGAGGCGGCAGCGTCTGGCGAAATCGACGTGCAGATATTTATGTCCAATACTCTGGGTAAGGAAGAAGATGTCCTGCAGGGTCTGGGCTTTGGCACGCATCATGCATCGCTGTCAGCATCTGCGGTGGCGCAGGTCAACAACCGAACCTCGATCTTTGACCTGCCCTATCTGTTCGAAGACCGGGCCGCTGTTCAGGTCTTTGCAGATAGCCCGGCCGGGGAAATGTTGGCTGATGGCTTTGACGGTACCGGTATGGTGCTTGCGGCAATGTGGGATAACGGCTTTCGTCAGATCACCAACAATGTGCGGCCTATTGTGACGCCCGCTGATTTGGACGGCTTGAAAATCCGCACGCCCACGAACCGCCAACGGGTCGAGATGTTCAACACTCTCGGGGCCAATCCAACGCCCTTGTCCTTCGGAGAGGTGTATTCTGCGTTAGACCAAGGCACGATTGATGGACAAGAGAACCCGGCAAACGTCGTGAATACAGCTAAGCTGTTTGAAGTGCAGCAATACATGTCACTTTCCAATCACGTTTACCTGCCGACCTTCATTGTTATCGGTGAACCATTCCTTGCCAGCCTAAGTGATGAGCTGCGTACGACAGTTCTGGAGACGGCAAAAGGCATGGCTGCGTGGACTTTTGAGTGGGGCGCCACGACGGATACGGAAACTATTGCCGCCCTCAGAGATCACATCGAAATCAACGAGATCGACTTCGCTGCCTTCCAGGCTGCCGGAGCACCGCTGTATGACAGCCCGACCTTCGTCGATGTTATCGGTGTTGACATGATCGAGGCAACAAAAACCGCGCTTGGGATTGAGTAAGCAAGGTAAGTTGGTGCCCGCATGAAAAGTATCGTCATCAAAACCGACCGCGCCTTGGGTGTTATGCTTGATGCGTTGGTTGTTTGTCTTGCAGGGCTTCTTCTTTTGCTTCTGAACTGGGCGGTTTTCGCCCGGTTCATTCTTAACGACAGCGTTTCGTGGGGGGAGGAACTGCCTGCGCATCTTTTGGCGATGCTGACCTTTCTCGGCGCGGCTTACCTGACCCGCACGAACGAGCATTTGGGGTTCGATGCTGTCCTTAGAGTTATGCCGCAACGCATCCAGACGGTCGTGACTGGAATGAATCTGGTCTTGATGGCTGGTTTTGGAGCGCTTTTGGCGTGGTATGGTGGACTTGCTGCGGCAAGCTTTGCGGGGCGTTCGCTTATTTCTGTTGATGCTCCGATGATGCTTTTTCGTGCTGCGATGCCTGTTGGAGGCGCACTGATCGCCCTCTTCTGTTCCGTCCGATTGGTGGGTCTTTGCACAGGCAGCATCGCCCCAGAAGATATTCTTCCAGAAAGTGACGTATGATGCTTATAGCTTCCGGATGGATCATTCTGATCTTGCTGATCAGTCTTCTGATCGCGGGATTGCCGATCGCCTTTGTTTTAGGTGTTACTGCCGCGACCATGATCATTCTTGACCCGGCGGTTGTGCCCCAGATTATCGGGCTCGTTCCCTTTGGTGGGGCCAATAATTATCTTTTGGTCGCGGCGCTTTTGTTCATGATCGCTGGCGAGGTTATGAACCAAGGCAGGATTGCAGAGAAACTGATCGCCTTCGCATCCTCGCTTGTTGGGCATATTCGTGGCGGATTAGCCCATGTGAATATCCTGACATCGCTGTTCTTTTCCGAGATTTCCGGGACCGCGACCTCTGACGCCGCCGCCATCGGATCGGTGATGATCCCGCAGATGCGTAAGCGTGGCTACCCTGCAGCGTTCGCGGCTGCGGTCACGTCCACCTCGGCGACCATGGCGATCATCGTTCCGCCGTCGCTGAACCTGATCCTTTATGCATATGTGGCCAATGCCTCTATCGCCGAGCTGTTCGCAGCTGGCCTTATTCCTGGTATTTTGGTCTGCGCTCTCTTGATGGCCACGGCCTATATCATCTCGGTCAAACGCGGCTATCCGACCGAGGGCGCCTTTTCGTGGGCACGTGTGGCGGAAACGGGCAAAGATGCTGCCATCCCGCTGACCCTGCCCATTCTGGTGCTCGCCGGGATCTTGGGCGGGATCTTCACCGCAACTGAGGCAGGAGCGATTGCGGCGTTCTGGTCCATTGTGCTCGCCACAACTGTCTATCGCACCGTAAAGCTTGGCACATTGATTGATACCTTGCGGATCGCGGGCAAGCGGTCAGCGATGCTGATGTTCATCGTAGCGACCTCAACTTTGCTGGGCTGGTACATGACAAACCAGCGCATACCGCAAGAGATCGCGGAAGGTATCCTCGGCCTGTCGGACAATTATTGGGTCGTTTTGCTGGCAATCAATGTTTTCTTCCTTCTAGCTGGGACGATCATTCACGGAACCCCAGCGATCCTTATGCTTGTGCCGATCTTCTTGCCCTTGGCCGATCAGTTGGGCATCGATCGCGTGCATTTCGGCCTCATCCTGACGATCAATCTGGGGATTGGTCAGCAAACGCCGCCTGTCGCATCTGTCGTCCTGATCACTTGCGCCATTGCTAAGATCTCAATCGCCAAGATCATTCCATCCATGTTGACGTTCATTGGGGCGATGCTTGTGGCACTGATGTTGATCAATCTTATTCCTGCACTGTCGCTTTGGCTGCCTTCGGTAATCCTGTAATGCGGCTTTTGCTGATCAATCCAAACACATCCAAAGGCGCTACCGCCCGGATCGCGGCGGCTGCGGAAAAGGCGCGTTGGCCGGGTGACAAATTCACGACTCTCAGCCCCGCCATGGGCCCGGAGCTGATTGTAACCGAAGCTGACAGTCGTGGCGCGGCTGATGCTGTAGTGGATACAGTCGAGAGCTATCAATCTCTTTGTGATGGAATCATTCTTGCCTCGTTCGGCAACACCGGCGCTGCACAAGTGCAAGCGCTGCGGCCAGATATACCAGTTATCGGGATTGCCACTGCTGCATTCTCCGTTGCCCGGGTGCTTGGCGGGCCATTCGCAATCGCGACGTTTGGGCAAGGACTGGTGCCGGGACTCATGGCCCAGGTAAAAGAGTCCCGATTGGAGGACCAGTTAACTGAGACGCTTTGTCTTGATGTTGAGAGTTTTGGCGACCCTGGTACTGTACAAGACCGGTATGGTGATGCCCTTTTGGCGCTGTGCTTGAAAGCGGCAAGCCGGGGCGCGCATTCCATTGTAGTGGGCGGCGGACCTCTAGCAGGACTGGCAGGCGATTTGGCAAAGGACTGTCCGATCCCGCTCATTGACGGGACCCAAGCAGCCATCAACATCATTCGCGCTGTCCTTCACCGTCCGTGTCCGTCAGCTCTCCGGCAATGAAAACCGTCAAAAACACTTAGCCTTGACGGGCTGGATTCGATTAAGTGGTGCGATCTCGCAAGGATCAAGTTTCTGACTTGCAACGAGTAGCCGCAATGGGGCTCTGCGCTGCAACAATGCGACGTGTAATGCAAAGTTGGCTATGCGCGTGAACAAAGCAGTCCGAGAAACGATCAGAGAATACTTTAAAATGAATGTATTCAAGAAGTTAAAGTGGAGCACGAGACGCATTGATTGTATCGCAATCAATGGTGCTAGACTGACCTTTCGACCTCAAATTGCACCGGTTTGGTTCCGGAGCGGCTATGTTTGGCTATTTTGGGCAGTCATCGTGTTTAGTGCAGCGTTCTACGCTCCTATTCCGATAACTTGCCTGACATCGCTACCTGACATCTCACTTCTTTTTTGGGGCATGATCGTATTAGAATATGTATTTTTTTACTATCTCGCGTTGTCTCTTTTCTGGTTAATCAACGTCCTCCTTAAGCTCAGCGTCATTCCTCTTCCTTTGATTAGTGTTCTTGTCGTAACCGCTGTTGTATTCAGCTACCCCTCATATCTTGGACTGATCTTTGATTGGGACCTATGTCTTCAAGAGTTAGCGATGCTCACACTGTTTTACTTTTTGATTGTTGAGCAGGTTCTTCAGGTTCTTTACGTATCCTTGATCCATCCACTCGTTTTAGCGGATCACATAAAAAAAGTAAGGTTCAAGGACAGGTCTCTTAATCATATACTTGCTCGCGATCAGGAGGAGGTGAACGAAGAAGATCTAACCGTGGGTTACAAAAAATTTGTTCGTGGAAGTATCAAATACATTTCGTCTGTTGAGCACTATGTTCGCGTCGTTGATCTGGACGGAGAACACTTCATCCGAGCGAGAATAGCTGACATTGCACGACAGCTCACAAGGGACGAAGGAATTCAGATTCACAGGTCACATATCGTCTTCCAGACTGGCATCATACATGCCGAGCAGACATCTCAGAAGTTGTGTATTTTTCTAAAGGATAAAAGCACCATCAACGTTGCGAGAGGTCGAAGAAAACGTGTATCTGAATGGCTTCGCAGAAGTCGCATAGAGATCCTCCCGCTTCGCCAAGACACGTTTCCTCGCGAGCCTAGGCCATGTGAAAACGAAGTTAGAACGGGACAAGTTTCGTAACGGTGTTCAACGTTGTACTTATGATTTTCTAGGCGGATTCGCTTCGTTAGTGTTTGCAAGGGAGGCTTTAGGCAGTTACCTGGAATCCCCAACTTTATATATATGCGAGTCTGATGTCGTGAAAATGAGTCAAGGAAAATACAGCAGATCCTAAGGTTATACTTACTTCTCGAGTTATCTATAGAAAGTCCGATCCGAACCGCTCAATCAGGAAAGCAATCTGAGCTTCAAGCAATTTCTCCAAATACTGCAGCACTTCGGTTGGCACATCAATACTAGCGCTCGCATGAACGGGCATATTCAAAGCGGGGTAGAGTGAGGCACTCAAACCTGCAAAGCGCTCAATCATTCGGATAACTCTGAGTGGGTTCTTGGGAATATCAGCAAAGCTCAGGTAAAGAAGACGATCAGAGCTAAACTGTGCGTCCCATTGCGGTATATAGCGCGCATAATCACCGCGATGCGCAATTACGGAGTGCTGAGCATAGCGCATCCAGTCATCGACTGTTCCAAGATGGTTCTTACGTCGAGTTGCGTTCATCTTAATCTGCGAGACTGCACGCTCAACGGGATGGCGAATTAGATAAATGAACCTTGCGTCTGGTAGAAGCGCATCTATGAACTCGAGGCCCTTGGGCGGGACACAGCAATACTCTGGTGTTACATCCAAGCCAACATGACTGTCTGGACATTGTGAAAAAACTGTTCGATACCATTGGCGGTTGAACATTGGTCGTCTGACAATGCGCCTTAGATAGTTTAGTTGATCAGCTGTTGGATGGCTGGACTTAAGATGACTTTTTATGGCCTTGTTAACGCCGCGCTCGACATGCCCAGATGTCCAGCGCCTATTTTCAGGAATAAACTTATGATCAAAAAAATGGAGCTCTTTGAATGGTGGTACCCAGATTTTGGGGTGCTTTGCTAAGTTTTCATGAACCCAAGAGGTGCCTGCTTTTTGAGCCCCAACCACCAAAAGACCTGGCATCTTGCTCCTATGTGCGCTGTCTCTCATCGGTCAATCGTTCTCAAGACTTTTGATCAGTGTTTCAGTAATTTTGCGATCCTCTTCTCGGATAAGCCGGGCGTTCGACTGTCTAGACATCTCATCGAGGCGCTTGAACGCGGTATCTGAATTCATGCATCGTTTAAAAATTTCCTCGACGAATACCGCGGCGTTGGACTCAGCTTCCAAGGCTCTCTCGGATCTCTGAAAAAGGTTCTTGATTAAATCACCTCGCTCGACCCAAAACGAAATCACTCCATCAAAGAGCTCTCCGCCGCGATCAAACCTGACAGTGGGTGGATTGGGTATCTTGGGATAAAATAGGCGCAGTTCCGTCTCATAAAGCTTAACGGTGTTGGCTAACGTACTGCCTATAAGCCCATGCGCTCTGGAGAGTGGGTCAATGTCGTGATCAACAAAGGTATCGCATACAGCAGTCAACCAACGAAGATTCAGCTCTCTTGCGAGCAGATCATCATACTCACCTACAATACGAAAGAATAAGCGCTTTGCATGATTGTCGCCACCAGACCTACGGATTGCCACAATGGTACAAGCCAAGAGATGACTCAACCGACTGAGTCCTGCGAACTCAGGTTGAAGGCGATGAAAGTGTTTATTGAGATCTTTTTCGCGACCCGGCCATGTCTTTGACCTTTTACCGGGAACAAGCACTTTTCGGAACTTATCGAGATCGCAAGAGATATCTGGAAGTGCACTAACCAGACAATCGTTATCGATTCTTCTGTTGGAGAAATATGCAGGCCATTCCGGCCAAATCTGCGATCGGGTTTCATTAACGATTTTAGGTTTTGATGTAATCTCGCCTCTTAAGCTGTATCCAAGTTGCCGGTAGTCTTCCGCGCATATATCTTGCAGCTTTCCGATTTGCTTATCAGTTAAAGCATCCCGAATTACAGAAAGTATATGTGGGTTTGTCCTTTCTATTTTTCTCAGCTTGAGTCTTATGCCTAGCTTCTGGCTAAAGGCTGCTAGATCGTCATCCAAGTTCTCATGATGTAAAAAGTGATCTGCGAACTGTAAGCAATTGAATGGATGTGTTTGCGGTAAGAGATGATGCTTAAGATTGGCATCCAACGCCCGAGAAGATCGGTCGAACCCAACTTGATCATCGACCAGAACTTCAAGTGCTTGATCTATAGTTAGATCGGGCCACCTCGCCCGCGCATAGTAGCCAGAATTTGGTGCAGTACCGTACTTAAACATATGAATTGCCGCGATGAACCGCTGGAAGGGATCTCGGATTACTGCAAAGCGAATTGCGTCGGACCAATAGTCAGGAATGTAGCCGAAAGTTTGGATCTTGCTATCTGTCGGCCAACTGAATCTTATCTTATCATGGCCATTCTGCGGGATGTGGATGAACACGGCATGCGGAGAGTCAAAAGCATAGTTTGGCATCACGTGTCATCCTGAGCAGTGGCTGGTTTGGGACGAAGCTGATTTCCATCTGCGTTCATGACCATGACGCGTGGGATTGTAGGCAGTTTCTGAATATCGAAATCGTAGAGGCTATCGAGCTGGATAGAGATGTCTTCGAGGGCGTCTGGGATAGGTTTCTTTGGCTGTGCAAATCGCTGCTGGGCTGCATCGCGGATGATGAGGCTACGTTCGGCCTCTGACAGAGAATGAGGGTCCAGGCCCAACACTGTTGTCACAAATGAAACTGCACATGTTTCTGGTTTTTCTATCGCCCAAACGGTCAAGTGCGCGGATGGAATGCACGCCATAATGTTGGTGGCGAGTTTGGACCAAGAAACGTGTGTCGACACGGTTTGACGTGTATCAACGAGCGGCCCGTAATCATGCTGACAAGTCACGATCAAATGGACGTGGATATTGGCGCCGTCAAAATAGTCCTCTAGTCCGAGCAGGAAGTCAGGTTGTCGAAAATATAGGATGCCAGAGGTCGATGGACCCTTAGTGTCGATCAGTGTGGCATGCTGGCTGATCGCGATAGTTCGATGCTCGTTTGAGATGCTAGGAAGAGATAGATAGCTTGATGTCGGTACTTCAAAGTCTGGTGCTCCAGCAATGCTGGAAAGCTGCCACTGAACATCGGCCTTGAACATCTCTGGTGAGATAAACACTGATGAGCTTTGCCGCATCTGCTCAGCAAGTGCAGCGGCTGACTTACGAACCAGTGTAGGAAAGATGTCTCTGGCGCCGAGGTGAATATTGACCCTAGGGCGATCGTTTACCATTGATCAACTTCGCCCTGTGAACTTCTCATTTTATACGGGCCCAAGATGGTTCGCATGATAGGCACGTTACTCATCATCGAAAAGAAGAGGATGGTCGTCCAAGGACGTCTTGCCTGATAGCAAATCAACGGCTTCTTGGCTTGAGTTCATCGCCTGCGAAAGGTAAGCACGCGTCATAAGCATTGAGCGGGCGACTACTCGAAAGCCAGGTGTTTCAGGAGTGAAGTCCTGCTTGTCTTGTTCCAGAAGAACCGCTTCAGAAAATTGAGATAAAATTGAAGCGAGTTGGGATGTGAAGTCTTCCATCATGTCAAAATCTGAACTTTGAATGCCACCCAGTGAGATCTCGATTTTTCCCGTTTTCAGGTCCAGTTCACGATCAACTTTCATAGCTCTACCTTGTTCGCCTGACAGCTCGACTCAATTGCAATCGGCCAGGGCAGGGTCCGGCCAGGGCAGGGTCGAAAAACCACTGAATCAAGTCCCAACCAAAACTCACGCATGTGAAGTAATTCCGCGACAACTCCGCGATAGCGTCGCGCCAATTGGCTCGCAACTGGTGTGTTTCACCTGGTGAAATGCGCGTGAATGGGGTCGATCACGCACAAGCGTATTTGCTTCTGCATTCGGTTGCTATGAATGGGCCAGCGCGGCTGAATTTCGCTGAGTGAAATGACAATGTTGTCGTTCGGTGGGCTTCCGTTGCAAGAACGAGGTCCGTCTGAAGCGGGTGTAAAACAAGCAAGAACATAGTGTTCACCACCAAACCAACCCTCAACCCCGGAAGGTGGTGTGGAAGTGCCAAGTATCGGCTTGCTTGAATGCAAGGCAACCACTCACGGAAGCGGCCGCCGGGCACAACCACCATTCTTAGGCATTTTCCTTAGGTTGGGGGCTCGAGCGGCAGACGACCCACCGCAGAACTCTTCTCATCCGTGGAGCTCTGCGGTGGGCTTTTACTAGCGTCTGTTTTTGTGCCCGAAATTCGTATCACCATCTTGGAGCATGGATATGCGAAGCGGCTTTTCTGCACCGCTATGGCCGTCCAGTTCGAATGTCTCAAAGGCTAGGCTGCCCTTGTGTTAGAAAAAGAAAGAAACAGCACACCCATGACGGATAGTGACGCTCTGATTGAGCAATATCGCCAGATTCACCAGACAAAGGTTTATGGAAACTCATCAGAGACTTTAACTGGACTCATTCAGCGCCAGGTCGAAGGCATTATCTTGGTGAGCCGTGTGCTTGATTATGGCTGTGGTCAGTCGCGTTTGGTCGATTGGATTGCCAGGCTGAATGCCGCGCACGCGGTGCGGTATGATCCGGCCATTCCGGAGCATTCAACGCTGCACAGCGATGGTGTCGATCTCGTTTTGTGCACTGACGTGATGGAGCATATTCCAGAGGATGATGTCTCAGATACCCTTCAAGAAATCGCTTCGATCTCGATAAATGCGTATTTCAACATCGCCTTGACACCAGCGTCGGAGATACTTCCAAACGGCGAAAACGCTCATTGCACTGTCAGACCAGCAAGATGGTGGGCGCGTCAGTTGCGCGCGCACTTCAGAGTGGTTCGTTCGGTCAATGCGGCACGCAAGGACCGCGCAAGTTTCGTGACTTGGTCGAAGCCGGGCGAATGAAGAACGGCTCCGCTTTTCGCGGTTAGAACCGGACCAAGAGGCTGGAGTGCTCGACGGGCATCCCGGTGATTGCAAACAGGAACGCTGGGGTGTTCCGCTTGAGATCTCTCTTAACACCATGCACGACATCCGATTTCACTGAGCGAAACACCCAAGTTGTTCCCGCATATCTGCGTGTGATGATCTCGCACAAGCTAGCTGATTGGTGAATTCCGATCTCAGGACAAGTCCAGTCGACGCCCTGCGGGCAGTGCAGTCCCGAGACGACGCATCCGCCAAATTCATTTGAAGTCTTTAGGAGAGCCACTGGCCGTCGCCGTCCGACGCCCTTATTATTCCTTCTACTGTTGTTGAGCAGATCAAAGAGCACGTAACGCTTGATCAGCCGGGAGCTTTGGAGGCTTTCGTGGCTGATGCTCTGAGCAGTTATACCCACATGGGGTCGCTTGCGGAAAGTGGCGCCACGTTTTGGGTTCAGGACGGGAACACAAAAGTCATGCGGCGCATCACGATGCCTTTTGAGGTTCAAGAAAAGGAGTTGGCTCAATGAGAAGCTATGAATTTATCGGAAGCGTAACTGGCAGCGGAAGCTTTACACGGAACCTTGCGCAGGTCGGAGATGTTGATGGCGATGGGCTGGGCGATGTTCTGATTAGTGACGAGACGGCAAGTGGCGGCGGCAATGCTTGGTTAATCTCAGCGGCGGATCTAGCGAGCTTGGATGCGCTCGATGGAGCGACCGACGGTCAGATCGATGTGGATTTGATCCCGGGTGCCGGTACGAGCGGATCTTATCAGTTCAGTTCGACTGATTCGCAGACATTGCTTTCCGTTCGAGTTGGAGTTGATATCTCATCTGCTGGAGATGTTGATAACAATGGCGTTAACGAGCTGTTTATCGCAGTAGGAGGCGCAGGCGGCTTTGGCGAGGTATTTGTGATTGACGCCGCAGATTTGTCAGCCTTGGACGCGTTGGATGGGGTCGTTGACGGCGATATCGATATGTCGCTGATCTCTGGTACCGGAGGGACTTATCAATTCACGTCGAGCAGCGGAAACAGGCTTGATTATGAAATCTCATCTGCCGGCGACATCGACAATGATGGTCTGGATGATCTTATCATAGCGCGATCTCAGCAATCAATAGGTGGTGGTTCCAACAATGGTGGGGGGTACATCATCAGTGCGGCAGACTTTGCTGACCTTGATGCGCTTGATGGCAGTACAGATGGCGAGATTAATCTGGATCTTGTCGCTGGTACGGGTGGATCCTATCAATTTATCGGCGCTGGGGCGAACGACACTGTCGGTAGCAGTGTATCATCTGCCGGCGACGTGGATGGTGATGGTTTCGACGATCTCTTAATCGGGGCAAATCAAGCAGGCAGTTCCGGTGAGACTTACCTTATCAGCGGCGCAGATCTTGCAGCATTGGATGCCTTGGATGGCAGTACGGATGGTGAGATTGATCTGGGTCTTGTGGCTGG
>ERZ1740067.701-NODE-701-length-25619-cov-6.898686_pt1 | contig 25619 bp, 29 predicted proteins | sample MGYA00581736_ERZ1740067 | MGnify/ENA primary metagenome ERZ1740067 (study PRJEB43018, sample SAMN04849236) | marine metagenome | isolation source: floating plastic debris | place: Pacific Ocean | collected 2008-08-27 | study: EMG produced TPA metagenomics assembly... | reverse complement strand
AACCAACCGGAAGATTCCAGATCAAACCGGCCCTAGTCGAGGGGGAAGGTCACCCCCAAGGCTATGCTTGCAGGAACGGCCCAAAGGAGACATCCCGCCACTATTTGCTATGCTGCGGTGCGGCCCGTCGAACCTGCCATTCGCTGCATGAGCAAAATCTGAGAACGGTCAAACTCACACATCGCGGACAGAGCCGTCATTCGATTTCGAGCCTTCGATTTCGCAACACTACTTTACAGGTGCTGCAGCCGCTTTTGTAAAACGCGCACTAAATCGCCGAAAGGGCCATTCGTTAAAGATGCTTTGGTAAAGCGCTATAGCTCTGCCATCGTGTCCCGCAGCGATTGCTCGAGCGTAAAGCCCGATGACCAGCCCAACTCGCGCTTAGCACGTGCGTTGCTAGCCAGAAGATCACCCTTCGAAAAGGTCGAAGCGGAAGCAGATGTCATTGTTCTTGGCGTGCCCAGAAACTTGTTTCCGGCCCAATCGAACATTGGCATGACTGGCACCATGAAGCGGGGCATTGTCATTAATGAGCGAGGAACTTTCCTATCAATTTTGCGCATGGCGGTGATCATCTCGGCAAAGTTGGGTGGAGTGTCCCCAACCACGATAAAGCGGCCCTTTGAATCTTGTTCGGCGGCCAAGATATGTACACGCGCAACGTCACGCACGTCTACCATCGCCAGTCGGATCGGGGGACATCCCATCTGCAAGAGGCCTCGTTTGATGGCGATCAGATAGTCTATTGTTTGTGTGCCCCTGCCAAAATTGGGGCCGATGACCGCCCCGGGCAAGACGGTCACGAGGTCCACACCGTGCTTTTTGGCGAGCTGCCACGCTAATTGCTCGCCTTCAACCTTGGCGCGGACATAGGGGGTTCGTAAATCCTGCGTCCATTGGCTTTCGTCCGGAGCCGTCTTGCCGCCTTTCGTGATTGGCAATGTCACAATTGACGAGGTGAGCACTACCTTCTCGATCCCGTTTTTCGCAGCGGCCTCGATCGCGGATCGTGCGCCATCAAGGCTGTCGCGGATCATTTCGGCATCCGCATCCGCGCTTCCGGTGTGAAACCGATACGTGGCGGCCACGTGGAACAAGACGTCGATACCCTCTGACACTTTCGCAAACGTCGCTTGATCGCGAATGTCGAGAGATACAAAATCCGTCACGCCAATGCCCTTCAGCGCGCTGGTTTTTTTCGGGTTTGAAGCGTCACGAACCGAGACGCGGATGGTCCCGTAGCCGTCGTCCATCAGCATTTTGACCAGGTTGAAACCGACATGCCCATTGGCTCCGGTCACCAGAATGCTCGATTGTTTGTCCACGTCACGCCCCGACCTCGCCTGCATGCAGGCCTCATCTTCACACATCGTTTCGAAAACACCGGCCCATAGCATGGGTAAGATTACCTAAACGAGCAGACCATCAGTGTCGGGTTCTCAAAAATGCGACCGAAAATCCGGTAATCGGACCCAAGACCAGCAGGGGACGGGGCACTTAGCCTTGCGCCGGAATGCTTGCGCGCAAAGATTTGCGCGAGACCTTTCCAGTTGGCGCAACCAGCAACTCATCCACGAAGCGGATGTCATGCGGGCGTTTGTAGGCGGCAAGCCGGGAACGACAGGCATCGAGGACTGCTTGCTCGGTGATGGCAGGATCCGATCGGACAACAAATGCCACCGGAGCTTCGCCCGTCTTGTCAGAAGGCATGCCGATCACACCTGCCTACGCAACACCGTTCACCCCACAAATGACATCTTCTACTTCATTGGGAGAAACGTTGAACCCTGAGACGAGGATGATGTCACTTTTTCGGTCAACAATCTCGACAAAGCCATCTTCGTTCATGATGCCGATATCCCCGGTGTGAAGCCACCCTGCGACAATCGTTTTTTCCGTTTCCTCAGGTCGACCGTGATATCCCGTCATCAAGGTGGGGCCATGCACGATGATCTCGCCGGGCTCACCCCGGTCGGCCTCGTTCCCATTTTCATCGATGATGCGAACGTCCATTCCAGGCATAGGCACGCCGACCGACCCAAACCGGTTGGCGCCTATCGGATTGATCGTTAACAACCCAGCGCATTCGGTCAGGCCGTATCCTTGGTGGATCTCAAGCCCTGTTGCCTGTTTGAAGTCTTCTGCGCCCGCAATGCGCTGCGCTGCGCCGCCTGACCCGCAGAATCGCAGCTTTGGAATGAGCTCGACGGAAAACCAGTCTTCTTTCAGCAGAGCAGCGTAGAGCATCTCGATGCCAATCAACCAGGTGATATCAAATTTCTCGAATGCTGGTTTGAGGTTATTTAGTGGGCGCGGATTGGGGCACAAGACCCCGTGTGATCCGCTGCGCATGCTGCCGAGAAATATCAAGACGTAAGCCGTCGTATGATAGAGTGGCAGGACAACCAGGAACGTCTCGACGCCCGGCGAACGTGCCGCCTTGGTCATGAGATCCGCCTGATAGATGTTTGCTAGGATGGCTTGATGACTAAGCAGCACGCCTTTGGCTTGGCCCGTTGTTCCGCTGGTGTATTGCATAAGAGCGGTGTCATCTGAACTAAGGGTCACTTCACCCGCTGGGCCGCGTCGCCGACCGGCGGCGAGAGCGGAGCGAAACGTTTCATGTTCGAAGCGAAAGGTCGGCACCATCCCCTTGATGTACTTGAGCATAAATCCAAGAATGGCGCGTTTCGCCGAAGGGAAGAAGTCAAGAAGAGACACCGTGATGACGCGCTTGAGCGAGAGGTCGCCAATGATGTTATCGACCGTGTCCGCAAACACATCTGCGACCACCAGAACCTTGGCCCCACTATCAGACAAGTGTGCTTTCACTTCCGCGGCGGTGTAGAGCGGATTGACATGGGTCGCGATGCATCCTGCCCGAATGGCCCCCATGGAAGCGACCCCAAACGCAATGCAGTTGGGCACCATGATTGCGACCACGTCCCGCGGTTCAAGGCCTAGGTCCGCGCGCAAATATGCGGCGAACTGATCTGAATATCTTTGAAGTTCCTCGTACGTTATCGAGGCAGAAAGCCCGTTCGGGAGCATTGTCGTTAGGACTTTTCGGCCCCCGTGATTTGCAACGGCGTCATCCAACAACTCAGGAATGGTACGCTGCCCCATATCCCGGAGGTTAAAGGTTCTTGCCGCGTCGGGGTAGGCCGTCGACCAGGGTTTTGACTCCACAGTTTGATCCTCTGTTCAACAATTTACGCAACGTTAAGCTTTTAACTTTTGCGAACAAGTCTGGTGCGGTAATTCGATGACATGAGCACTTACGTCATGTCACCCGAAGACCTGAGCGACCTGATTGGCCTAGTATACGATTCTGCGTTTGAAGATCGGCCGTGGCAGTCTTTGCTCGATCAAATGAGCCAGATGTTTCCAGGTTTGGGTGCAAACGTGTTCGCTTATGAGGACGAGGCCGCGCTTCCAGAGTACACGCGCACGGGCGACAAGGGTTTTTTCTCGCAAATCACATCCGTGGATTTGATGGATCAAGGAGTGCTGGTTCCGGAATATCTGCAGCTGCCCGCGTCCGATTCCTTGTTCATTGCAGACGCATTTCGACATATGCGCAATGGTTTCGTTGCGCGTTCCAAACACTTCTTCGACGAAGATGTTTGGGTCAAAGGCGAGCGCTTTAAAAAGATGCTCGCACCAGGCGTTTTCAAACACATAATCCATCTGAAAATTGAGCATGTCGGCGCGAAAGGGGTGATCATGGGTTTCGCGATACCGGCTGATCCGGATCTTGAAGCGAAAATCCATGACCCGTTGTTTCACGTTCTGAAGTTGCTTTCTCCGCATATTGTCCGCGCATCGCGGCTCGCCCGTGCGATTGCCTTGTCAAAGCGTGCAACGGAGGCATTTGGTGGGTTTCTTGATGGAATTGCGCTGCCTATGCTCGTTTCCGACGAAAACGGAAGATTTCTTTTTGCGAATGCATCAGGCCGGCGCATGCTGGATAGGTCGGACCCGCTCCGTCTCGCCGCGGGCGGCAGGCTTGCCCTCGGGGACTCATGAAACTGAAAAGCTGTCCCGGAAAATTCGGCAGCTCACCGTGAACGAAGCTCCAAATGGATTGCGGGTGGACACTGGAGAAGAGCCTTTGTCCATCGTGCTTGTTCCGTTTCGGCCCGTATTGGAGCAAGCAGGCATCATCGATCGGCATCTGCTCGAGCGCGAACTACTTTGCGCCATCTTTGTCGGACAGTCTCCGGATGATGTTATCTCGGGGCCCTTGTTGGAAGATGTGTTTGATCTGACAACGCGTGAAGCCGAGAGCTGCAAAATGCTGCTGAAAGGTCATTTGGCACAAGACATTGCCGATCAGTTCGACCGATCCCCAAAACCGTGCGCAACCAGATCCAAACAATCTACGAAAAAGTTGGGGTCGCATCTCATACCGGGCTTATGGAGGCGCTTTGGGTCTTCCGAACCGTTGGCACCCTGTTTGACGAGGGCGACGAGCACACCGGGAGGCACAGATTTCCCGAACTGCGTTCTGGTCTTGCGCTCGACCGCGCCCTATCGAAATGAATCCTCCCGGTCGTAGGTAACCTTACCCATGACCGCAGCAACCTGATCCGCCATTGCTCCATTGCGGAGGGGCGTTAATATCTAACGCGTTGGGTTTAATGATTTATCTCAAACAATCTGGCCCCCTCCAAAAGGCAAATTGGAGAGGAAACAGAAAATGTTTACGCGAATGACAAGCTGGAAAAGCAACGACGCGTCTATGTGCAATCAAGTGTAGAAAGCAAACGCGAAGAGATTTTGGCCGTGCCGGGGATGCTCGCGTGCTACGTCGTTTACAATGAAGATGGCACGGGCGTGACCTTTGCGATCTACGAGTCCGAAGCAGCCGCTCAGGCCTCTGCAGCGCAGATCCAGGCGATTTATGCCGACTTGGCCTCGATCTTCACGGCGCCACCAGAGACGGTGTCCTATTCCGGCACCATCCATTTGAAGTGACCGTTTGGCAGGCCTTCCGGAGCACCAACAACCAGGTTTTGTGAAGCGCCGTTTTGTGTGCTGGACTTGGTTCACTTGACAGTTTTGAACCGAAAATTCGGAAGCAAACACCATGTCTGAGATTTCGACAGATTACTTGGTTGTCGGTGCCGGCGCGACCGCGATGGCCTTTGTGGATACCCTCCTCGATCATACCAATGCAACGATAACTCTGGTGGACAAACGCGATGTGCCCGGCGGGCATTGGAACGACGCCTATCCGTTCGTGCAATTGCATCAACCATCTTCTTTTTATGGGGTGGCATCCAAAGAACTGAGCTCTTTCAACGTGGACAAGTCTGGCTTCAACCGGGGCCTTGAGGAGTTGGCGAGCGGTCAGAGTATTGTCGCGTATTTCCACGATGTGATGGAACGAAAGTTCCTCCCCTCAGGCCGCATCAAGTTTCTTCCCATGTGCGAATATGGTGATGGGAGGTTGAACTCGTCATTTTCGGGAAAGCAGATAGAAGTTCGAATTAAGCGCAAGCTGGTGGATGCGAGTTACACTGAGAACAGCATCCCCCTGACGCATTCTCGGAAATTCCACGTGGCAAGTGGGGTTGCTTGCATTCCGCCGAACGACCTGCCGCGCAATGTCCGCGCGTATTCGCATTTCACCGTTCTGGGCGCCGGAAAAACCGCAATTGACGTCGTGCTCTGGCTGCTATCGCGCGGGGCGGACCAAGAGCAGATCAGATGGATTGTTCCCAGAGACCCCTGGCTGACCAACCGGATCAGTGTGCAGCCAGGGGGCGCTTTCTTTTTTGACGGGCTTGGCGGTTATGCCGCCCAACTCGAAGCTCTGAGCGCGGCGGCAACGGTCGACGAAGTCGCACAAATGATGGAAACGGCCGGCGTTTGGATGCGCCTCTCAGCCGAAGTTCGCCCGGACATGATGCATGGACCGACGGTTTCGCTTTTGGAGATGGAAGCTTTGCGAGGGATCGAAGACGTGGTGCGGCTGGGCCGCGTCAAATCCATCGACGCGACACGGATGCAGCTCGATGACGGCAAGCTGCCCGCTTTGCCTGGAAGCCTTTACGTCGACTGCACCGCGTCTGCCTTTCCAACGGGCAAGTGCAAACCGATTTTTGAGAATGCTCGGATCACGCCGCAGATGATCCGGATGTATCAGCCAACCTTCAGCGCAGCGGTTCTCGCCCGCATCGAGGCGCTTGGATATGAAACCGATCAGAACAACGCCCTCGCGGCACCGATTCCTATGACGGATAGTGTGGCGGACTGGATTGAAGGACAGTGCATCACATTGCGCAACGCCGCCAAATGGACGGAAATCGAACCGCTTGCCGACTGGATCAAATTTTGCCGGTTGGATGGGTACCGTCGCACTATTTTAGAAGCCGACAAGGACGATCCAAAGGTTAGAGAATTGCTTGGGAAGATAAGGACTCTCACACCAAAGGCCGTGGAGAACGCGAGTAGGCTTGTGAATTGAACCGCGGACTGTTTTGGCACCGAAAAGGCCGTTATGCATTGCCTTCTGCCGGCATGAGTGCCAGAGGAGGCCTGGTTGACAGCGGTGATTTTCGGCGCGACCAAGTCTGATGCTTTCACGACAGCAGAAATTGTGGAACGGGTATGCACGGTTTGTGCAAAAGCCCGTAATCGCCTTTATTGCGCATCAGCCAACGGTGCGCCGAATAGCCGATGTAAGCGCCGCGATTACTTTGAAGACACCTGATGGCTTAATGCTGACGGACAAACCTTTGGGTTCTGGTGCTGACGCGGTTCAAACGACAGTGTGTCAGATGGGCCAACCGCCGACGGGTGGCAGTATGCTCTATCTGCACGGCGGTGCTTTCATGATCGGCAACGTGCGAGGCTATCGCCATCTGGTCTCAAAGCTCGGCCACTCAGCAAACCAAAGCGCGCACTTTCTTCACTATGGGCTCGCTCCGGAACATCGCTTTCCAAAGGCACTCGACCAAGCCACGGTCGCGTATGAAGCGCTCTGCGCTGCTCCCGATGCAGCTCCAATTAGCCTGGTCGGCGACAGCGCAGGCGGCAACTTGGTGTTCGCCTTGCTGCATCGCATCTGTGTCCGCCGATTGAAGCAACCTGTCGCAGTTGCCGCAATTGCACCAATCTCTGACCTGCGGCTGACCAATGGATCGCTGAAGACGAATGCAAAGTCCGACCACTTGGTCCCGATGCGCTGGATCATCCGCGGCAAAGATTCTTATTTGGCCGGGCACGATCCGAGTGATCCCGAGGTTTCGCCCGTGCTTGGCACCTTCGTCGGTGCGCCGCCCTGCCTCATTCACGTGGACGAAGACGAGGTGCTGTTCGATGATTCCAAAGCCCTGGCCGCCCGTCTTGGCGACCAAGGGGTTACAACCGAGTTGACCACATGCAAAGGGCGGTCTCACGTTTGGCACCTGAACGTTGGACGATGCCCAGAAGCGGACAGTTCTGTCGCGGAAATCGGCGCGTTTATCAAGAAACAGGTGGCCAGCCTGACGGCATAGTGTGCTACGTCAGATTCAATTGATGCCCATGGAGATAGGCTACCGCGCAAGGCAATCATGGCAACTGGCCCAACATCAGACATTGGCTTGCAGGCTGAGATCTTCTTCTCGGTTTGTGACCTGTGAGTCGCCCCAACGATCCGCGCGCCAATGCTGTTGAATGGCCGGTTTTCACGCGGCATTGCGGAGACACGGGCGCCGCGCTTGCGGTAGGTTTTTCCACTGCGTGCGTGCGCAACGATAAACGCGATGACCGGGTTGGGCTCGGAGCTGACTTCGAAGGCAGCGCAGCATCTTGTGATATACTGGTTAGGTCAACGTCGGGTTGTCGTTGTGGGGGGCATGGCGGATCGGAGTATCAGTCATGGAAACACCAAACCTACCAGCCATTCGCGCGCTTCGCCCCGCATGGAACAAGGGCCGCATCGTGGGTCAGAAACGACCGCTAAAACCAAAGCATGTCTGGGCGATCCGGGTTCGACTTGAACTGGCCGAAAACCATCGCGACCTCGCACTCTTCAACATGGCAATCGACAGCAAGCTGCGCGGTTGCGATCTGGTCAAGATGAAAGTCGTTGACGTCATGGCATCAGGCCAGATCAAAGAACGGGCATCGGTGCTGCAAAGCAAGACGCAGAAACCTGTGCGCTTTGAGATTTCCGAAGGCACTCGGGCCTCGGTCGAGAAGTGGATGGAAGACGAGCTCATGGTCGGCTCTGAGTACCTTTGGCCAGGCCGCTTCCATGAGCGGCTGCATATCTCGACACGCCAGTATGCGCGGATCGTCCGTGATTGGGTCACATCGATCGGTCTGGAGGCCAGCTCATATGGCACGCATTCGATGAGGCGAACAAAGGTGACGCAGATTTACAAGAAGACGGGCAATCTTCGCGCCGTTCAGCTCTTGCTGGGGCATACCAAGATGGACAGCACTGTCAGGTATCTCGGCGTAGAGCTAGAGACGCGCTAGCAATCGCCGAGGCAATTGAAATCTAGAGACTTCGGGTCGCCTTCAGGGGCGGCCCATTCGTGCCGTTCGTTAGCCGATCAAGATGTCTCGGCGCGGCCCGTCGAACCGGTCATTCGCCGCGACTGCAAAATCGCAGCGCAAACGAAGTCACAGATCTCGTGACAAACCCGACATACTGGCACCAGTGTTTGTCAAGGATCAGCGACAGTGACGGGCAGGGTCTTGGCCTGTTCCTCTTCGTCGCTGTAGTAGATCGATATCTCAAGCCCGTCTTGGCTCAATGTTTCCGCATCCACACCGACAACTGTTACCGTCAAGCGGTCGGCGACGCGTTCAACAGTCACGCCAGCCAAATCCAGTTTTGTCTTGTGCGCTTCAGTGGGTACGAACTGGGCGCCGAATGTCCGATCGCCTTCTGAATCCGCAGGATTGATCATGACCACCCCTAGAAACTTGTCCTCCACAGGCGAAAGCTCGAGTTTTTGAGTCGCGATGGACCAGTCGAGGCTGTCCATTTCATCCACAGGCGCGGTTTGTGAAGGTTCGACGTATTGTGTGTTTTCGTCAACTTTATCACTTTGATTCATCGTAGCGGTAAGGGCCTCTTGCGAGCGAGAGCCAAAATAAAAGCCAATGATCGAACTCGATATACCAAGTAGTGCTACAAGAATACGGTCGAAGTATTCCATGGCGGCACTTTCCTCCTGGACAAGGAAGGTGACACGCGCAACAACGTCGCCTGCTTCATTCTCGCCAACAGTATAGCCGGTTACGGCTTCGGATATGCCGAGGCTCGCTATAGTCTGCTGCAGAAGTTCGAAAGGGATTTCCGCTATGCCCTCAGAGTTCTGCGTAGAAACTACCTGCGTCGAGTAGAAAATAAAGGCGAGAAGAATGAGGAAAATGAGGAATGTCAGCAAACTTCGTATTGAGTTACGGGGCAGGCCTAACGAATGAGCTTTGTCGTGCATATTAAACACACGGAATAATACTGCCGCCGAGAATAACGATACGACAAGAAAAGAAAACCCGCCAAAGATAACCAGTACCCAGCTGAGGTTGATCAAAGCAGCGACGATCTGTTGGTCCACTTCGTTTAAAAAGGCGACAGTCACGCTAGGAAGAACAATAGCCACGAATGGAACTATCAGTGCAAGCACGCACAGTTTGGACAAACGTCGCAGCACCTCAAGCTTGTTGGGTGAGAGTTTCTCAGTATCTGTTTGAGCGTTGGTGGGGGTCATGTCAATTACCAACCTCTTCGTCAAAGTACCTTTTGCAGCGACGCACGATTTCGCGGCCAATCAAGAGTTGCTTGGTTTTCAAAAGGGTCGCATCCTGCGCGTTACTGCCAAAGGCGGGTTCAGTAAGAATGGCCGGCGGTTTCCCGGACACTAGGCTAAGCCAGCCCCGATCTTTATGCGTGCGATTGCGAATTTTTACTCCGCGTGAATGCCCGGGTCTGCCAAGAAGCGTACACAGCCCTGCTTGTACGAGATTTGCGAGGGCTACGCTTTTAGCCGAGCCTGAACTCAACGTCTCCGTTCCGGAAGCAGAGGGCGAGGCTGCGTTGTAGTGCAATTCAACTGTTGCTGAGCGCGCAGCACCGGTGCCCACCCATTCGTTGACCTGACCATAAGCGCCAGACACACCGATGCCATCGCGAAAAAAAATACGTGCTTCAAGCCCTGATCCGCCAAATTCCGATTGCGCAAAAGACAGCATATCTGCGGCCATCTGTTTGTGGTAATCGTATTCTCGTGGCAGACCGATCCCAACCGCTCCGCCCTGTGCATTGGTATGGCCTATAATTATACCTAGTTTAAAGGTCATTGGAATACACACGTAAACTTCGTTCAAACAATAAATGTAACACTGGCACGAAGCTGAGATTCGGTCAAACTAGAGTCAGGATTCATAGCTAGAACACGACCACGGCAACCAACACGCAAGCTCAGATGAAAACTTCGGGCATCGGTCATGGAGGGTTGTTACGCCGTCAATCTTTCAGGCGGGCAATTCTATTCTCGCTCTTATGGTAAATTTATCGGATTTCGTCGTGAGGGACCGACATCTCTTGGTCCTTGCGGGAGGGAACCCGCATTCTGATATGTAACTTCCGGCTAGACTGTCTATGTCGCCACACCCGTCGTTCGGCAGCGTTGACGCTGCGCTATCCGAAACTGCACCTTTAAACCAACCAAGTGCCATCCTGAATACCGATGGTATTACGAACCTGTTGTCTTTTGCGATGCTTGTAGGTGCCTAACAACACAATTTTGAAAGAGCGCAGTGACTAACTGCGAATTCTTAAGATGCCAATCCAAGGATAAACCTGGCCGCTTTCCCTGCGCGGTTTCAGTAAGCCATCGCTATCGATTTCAAAGGTCTTCGCCTTTACCGAGTTTGAGACATTACCACCAACTGTGGTTATGCAACCTGACGCCCGATCGACAGAGACAACAATATCGCTGTGTGAAGCATAAAACGAATCCGCGATGTAATGAGCACTGGCCTCGGAAAAGGTGAATTGCTTTGCGCTACTACGACCAAAATGTACTAGGTCTCCCGGCTGGACTGCCATCACATCCGGAGCCAAAGCCTCAAAGCGGGCACCAATTCCAGAACCGATAAATTCCTGGAAATAATGGCAGTGCGCCTGCGAAACGGGAAAGTCTGCCGCGCCAGACCATTTGAACAACGCACTGATAAAGGCGGACGACCACGGCGGATTGGAAGTCTTCCCGGTTGCGTCGGTGATTCTTGTGCGTCCATCGTAGTTGATGCCCAACACGTCCCAAAACTCCCCGACACGTTTGTAATGCGGTTCATCCGATTCTTTAGCTGAACCATTGTCAAAATATGCAAGTTGCTTGTTTGCTTGTTCAATCAAGTTCTCGCGCAGCGCCTTGCGCGTGACAGCACCGGTTGTCGACGTGCCAGACGTTCCGAAGCTCGCAGATTTCCCTTTGTATTCAATATGAAAAGGGTCCGGCTTTTTGTATCCTGGGGCGAATCCGTGATAATGCACATCCTGTTTTGCATCGTTTCCGTAAACGGCGATTGCGTTGTCTCTGACATATTGTCCCCAGCTTGCTACCGCACTTGCGCTTGAGATGTGCGGGTTCAGAAAATGGGTGGCCCCCTGAATTTCGCTCGGCGCTCCGGCGGCGCGATCGGCAATATGACGCTCGATAATCGCTGCTTTGGCTGCGGTCGCCGGTTTCAACCCTTCCCAGCTTCCAACATTGTTGATTGCGGAAAACTGAAAAGGTTGATCAATAACCTCCTCAATCGTGTCGGGAAACCTGATGTGCGCAACACGGTTAAAAACGGTATCCACGACAGCAGCAAGACCGCCGCGCAGTTCATCCATCCCGTACTTTGCAAAATGCCCAACCTCGCTTTCCGCTACCCGTTGCAACGCTTCAAGATCCACGTCCGTCACAATAATAACGTCGTCCGAATTCAACCCAGCAGAGACACCTGCGCTACTGGTATTGGGCAGGCCTCCACTATTGGTAATCGTACTAATGTTTGTCGCAGGTGGTCCGTTCGGAATGGAACAGACAAATGTCATGCGCCCGTTCCCTTCCGAAATCTCCGTCAGTAGGCCGTTTTCCTGAGCGCAAAGCGCGCGGTAGTCACTTGCCTGAGACGTTGACGCATTCGTAGCTCTCCATATCTCCATTGTAAGAATCCTCTTTAACGTCAAATAGCTTCGATTGTTTTATAAACCTAACAACGTGACAATGCGGGCATTCCCGGACGCGTTTTCTTCTGCTCCAATTGCACCCAACGCACGGGCCCCAGACGAAGGGGAGTCCGGAATGGCGAGCCCAAAGCCTTGTGCAAATCCCAAGTAGCGATCGCGGTTTTCCGGTGATTGAGATATGAAACTGACAAGCTTTTCATTTACCGCACGTTCTACCGGCGCATCAGGCACGCGTACGACAACTGGCTCCAGATTGGCAAAGTCTTGCAGAACTCTTTCAGAATTCGGGTTTTTCACGATCAATTCTGTTGCCGCAGCCCCTGAGGCAAAGGCCCCGCGTACCGCAACAGTGGTGTCCAAAATCGCTTGCCGGTTGCTTGTGCTGTCAATTTCGAAACGCGACAGAATGGTTGCCGCTTCGCCCGTAACACGCCCGTCATCGGCGTCCTCAAGCGGCGGAACTATCCCTACCACGCGCCGCCGAAAACCGACATTGACTTCCGCTGGCGCATCCGTGGCTAAATCGGCTTCAATCCCGAGGTTGAACCCGGTGCTCTCACCATATGCAATTGTGCGGTTGCAACCACTGGCAATCAAGCACATGGCAACCAAAACGCTACTGGTTCGAAAAATTGAGGTGGTCCGCATTACGTGCCCCCTCCAACAACGGTTTCCGCTTTGCATTCAAAAAAATCACCAGTTCGCAACTGTCTGCCCAATGCGATGGCCGCATCTCCAGTGACGACTAGGTCTCTATATTTTCGGAGAACTGGGCCTTCAACCTCAAGGTTGGTGCATCCAAGCGATGCCATTGCATCATGCCCCGGCGCGTCTGTCCTTGGAACACTTTTGGGAATAACTGTCGTAAAGTCTCGGTCATAGCCGACAATTAAACGTCCTCTTTGTCGATTTGGACTGACATTTGCGTTAATACCTAGGACCGTATCGTGGGCCACGTAAAGCCGTTGCGCGTCACATGAAGCCAAAACGAAGAACACTGGCACCAAAAATAGGTTCAATAATTTCATTCGTCCCCCACAATACAGTCATGGGACGGCAAATCACCGAAACTCAAAAAACTAGTCTTCTCAGTATTTTCTAGATCAAGTGCTAAAAACCTACCTCCACTCTGAGACTTGTCAACCTCTAGAAGGTTTGCGTACTCGTGATACCCCAGTGTTACGCCGGAGTTTGTTCCCAAATGGAGACCATATGCGCGGGTCACGAACGCCAGACCTCTGGGGCCTGCTTGAAGGACCATGTTGCCATCTCGGGCAAAGCTGCATGCGATTGGAAACACAGAAAACAGCTCAAAGTGTCCAAAGGTGAAGCTGGCACCATCCGCAGTTGTGTTTAGATGAAAACCAGGCGCGCGCGTCTCAACCACAACAGCCCCTTTTGCAGCGGTATGACGCGTTTCCAGAAGACCAAATTGATTGATGCTGCAGCCGGCCGAAAGACCGCATGTCAGTGATACCAGGGCGAGTCTTTTCTACCAATTTAGCGTAACACTTCTGACACGACTCACGTGCTTTAAACACCTAGAACATCTTGTTTCAGTGCGCCGTAACTTGCGTCGATGCACGAGATTTATCTATGTGTTCGCGCGAATTCGCAAATTCGTACGTATCTAAAACTCGGCGCTGCGTAGTACATTAATCCCATCATTGTTTGGTTTGCCGTTCACGGCAAGTGTAGATTTACCTTGCTTTGAACAAGGCTAACGCGAATTTTCAGCATTTAACTCAATCGGCCATTGACCTATGGCCGTTTTACATACGCTCCAAGCTTTGCCGGCGGATCAGCAAAGGATAATCTATTCGCCACATTATCAAAACTGTCATCGATTGTTCTTGTGGGATTCTTCGTAAGATGCCCGTTCAAACCAAACATGTCACCCTGTAAGGCTTCGGGAACTAACTAGTTTAATGGCAGATACTTGAGAGTAATAGGATCGGTCTCTCTACGTCTGTCTCTGTTTGCCTGGCGAGCGCAGCGAAGGTCTGCTCTCCGCCCATGATGCGGGATGCACACACCATGGTGCGCTGAACAAACTGGGGTCAGACCGCGAGTGCTTCCTCGCTCACTCCCGCCTCAAGAGCTTCGATAAACCATTTGGGTTTGCGGCCACGCCCGGACCAAGTAAGTGACGGATTTTCAGGATGTGCATACTTCGCAGGCAATGCGACCTTGGCTGTCGAAGTTCCGCCCAGGTCCGCTAGCGAGTACCCCAATTCCTGAGCTGCGGCTTGAGCGGCAGCCAGTGCCTCTTTGCGGCGGCGTGTCTCCAATGTCTGAAGCGCTTTGGCAACGTCCTTTTGCAGCGTCAGCAATTCATCACGGGTCATATCGTTGAGATCGATCATAAGGCTTTGGTCCTCGCTCAGGTGTTGTTGCTCTCTATCTGCTTGAGACATCAATGTCCAAAGGCGCTTTGCGGTGAACGGTCAGCCTCTGAGGGACAGTGATTGCGTTGCCGCCGACTTTGATTGGGGTTGTGCGAAACGCGGTTCACATCGTTTGGCAATCTCCACAGTTTTTCTGTGTTGGGCACATCCGCTGGCGCGGAGCGGGCTGTCGTGAACCGAGCCGCCTCATAGCCGTCTCGGCCCTGTCGGGCGTCCATCCCGTGTGCGGCTTGGGGCTTCGCCCCCGGCGCATTTCAGCAAAAATAGACGGTCTCCCGAGGCTCGGACGGAAACCGTCCTGCGCCCGCCGCCGATTTTTCCTTCCATTTGCACCCCCACTCTCCGGCGAGGGCCAAGGGTTGCATGCGCAACCCCTCTCCAAAGAGGGACAAGAGAAAGGAAGACACTATGACCATTCAACTCCATGCACAGCCCTTTGATTTGGCAGCAAAAGGCTTTTACTTTGAGAGCTATGACGACTACGCCGCCAAGGCCGCAGATTTACGGAACGACTATGGCGCACCCGTCGAAGAATTTGAGATCCAGTTCATTGATGGCGAAGACATTGACTGCGATCTGGCAAAGGCCATCGGCCTCAATCAGGCCAATCTCGAGCAATATCTTGAAGCCGTTCACGTGTGGGATGAGGACGACAAGACCCGCGTGATCCTTGCGGTGGTCGAATGCGGGTATCGCTTTGAAGACAGCACACAGCCGGATGATTTTGACATAGATGTCTATCGACTGGACAGTTTGAGCGACCTTGCTGAGCAGTTTGTCGAAGAGGGGCTGTTCGGCGACATCCCCGAGCGTCTGCGCTTTTACATCGATTATGATGCCATCGCCCGTGATCTGGGCATGGATTACGCCGAGGCCAACGTCGCAGGCCAGCGCCTCGTCTATCGCTGCCCGTGAGCGGAGTGCAGCCCCAAGCCGCCCCAATGCAAGACCTTCAGAGGGCGGTTTCAGGGTGCAATCCCGCGCCGCATTGGAAAAAGGAAAATCCCATGACACTTGAATTTATTGACCTCGAAAACCTCACCGTCTCCCCGCTGAATGTCCGCAAATACGGCGCAAAAGACTGCGCTGATCTGGTCAACAGCATCCGCGCCCTTGGCCTCTTGCAGCCGCTTTTGGTGCTCAAGACCGAGACAGGCTATGACGTTGTGGCAGGCCAGCGGCGTTTGAACGCCTGCCGGATCATTGCCGGGGAACACGATATTGAGCCGTTGCCCTGTCTGGTGATGACAGCGCAGGATGATGCCAGCGCCATCGAAGCCAGTCTGGCAGAAAACATCGAACGCCTGCCCATGGACGAGGTGGATCAATACAAAGCCTTTGCCAAGCTTGTTAAGGAAGGGCGCAGCCCCGAAGATATCGCCCAAAGCTTTGGCATCACCGCGCGGATGGTGGCGCAGCGTCTGGCCTTGGGGCGGTTGCATGGCCCGATCCTGACCGCCTACCGCAAGAATGAACTCCACGCCCGTGATGTGCGCAGTTTGACCATGGCCAGTATGAGTCAGCAAAAGGCGTGGTGGGCGCTTGTCAAAGATAAGGCGGAATATGCCCCGACAGGCCAGCGCCTCAAAGACTGGCTCTTTGGCGGGGCGCACATTCCAGTCAGCAACGCGCTCTTTGATGTAGAGGCCAGCGATTTGACGATTGTGTCTGACCTCTTTGGCGAGGACAGCTACTTTGCGGATTGCGAGGCCTTCTGGCCTTTGCAAAACGCTGCCATTGCGCAGGAGGCCGAGCGCTATCGCAGTAAGGGCTGGGCGGATGTCGTCGTCATGGATGTCGGTGAGCGCTTTGCAAGCTGGGATCACCGCAAGATCAACAAGGAAGAGGGCGGAAAAGTCTTTATCTCCTGCACCGCGCAAGGCGCAGTGGAGTATCATGCCGGTTATCTGACCTTCGCTGAAGCCAAGCGGCTGGATAGCGCCAAAGAGGGAACTGTGAGTGCGCCAAAGCCCGAACTCACCAAAGCCGCACAAAACTATGTCGATCTGCACCGCCACGCGGCGCTCCGGGCTGATCTGTCGGGACAGAGTACAACGGCGCTTCGACTGATCGCGGCGCATATGATGGCGGGCTCATCGCTGTGGCAGGTTGAAGCTCATCCTCAAAGCGCAGCGAAGCCGGAGATTGCAGACAGCCTTGCGCATAACACAGCACATCAGGCGCTTGAGGCCGAAAGAGCAGCAATCAAGGAACTGTTGGGTTTGGCGGATAAAGACGGTTTGCTTGAGAGCCGCGCAGTCTATACGCCGCGTCCCAGCATCACAGAAATCTTCGCAAAGCTGCAATCCGTTGAGGATACGGAAGTCCTGCGTATTCTGACGTTTCTTATGGTGGACAGCCTGTCGATTCACAGCCCGTTGATCGACACACTGGGCGAAGAACTGGGCACCGATGTGATGGCGCATTGGACGCCCGATGCCACCTTCATTGACCTGATCCGCGACAAACAGGTTCTCAATGCCATGATCGGTGAGTTGGCAGGGGAGACGGCGGCCAAAGAACACGTCACTGCGACCGCAAAAACCCAGAAAGCCGTTCTGAAAGCCTTTCTGGATGGGACGCGCTCACCTGCGCAGGAGAACTGGACACCGCGCTATATGGCGTTTCCGCAAGGCTCGTATCGCACGCCGTGTGATGAAACCCGCGAAGATGGCGGGGAAGGAAACCCGTCACTGCCAAATGCAGTTTAACGCAATGGCGCGGACCGACCAGCCGGTCTGTCCGCGCCTGATTTGCAAAATGGCATTAGGATATGGTAGGATTAAGTAGTACAACCGATTGAGGTCGCATATGAGTATGATCAAAAAAAGCATTACCGTCACTGACCAGCAGGACGCCTTTATTCAGGCGCAGATCGCATCGGGTCACTACGCCTCAGACAGCGAAGTCATTCGTGAAGCCCTGCGCGAGAAGGAGCTGCGCATGGCCGAAATCGATGCCTTGCGTGCCAAACTCATGGCCTCAGAGGCCAGCGGGATCAGTGACCAAAGCCCGAAAGACATCCGCGCCGCCGCAAAGGAACGTTTGAAAACCGCACAATGACGACACACACGCTCCGCATTACAAACATCGCGGGGCAAGACCTCAATGATCTCTACACTAAGGGGTTCACCAATTGGGGTGAAGCGCAGGCAGATCGTTACTATGACGGGCTGCTGACCATGTTTGAGCGCATCTGTGAACACCCGCTTATGTACCCAGCCGTTGATGGCATTCGGGATGGATACAGACGCGCCGTCTATCGCAAGCACTCAATCTACTATGTTGTGGACAACAAGGCCGTCGAAATTCGTGCCGTAGTCAAGTATCAGGATGTCGCTGGGCGGGCGGAGTAGGCAGTCGGTTTCTGTCAATGTGCCGACATTCAATTTAAATAGACAACAGAGTAAACAGACAACAGAGCATGATGCGGACAATGTGAGCTTTCGCTGCGGTCGCGCCAATGGCGGCTTTCGTGGGGACGGCGAGGGAAGACGCTACACTTAAGTCTGTGGCGTAAACACTTTTCCTGTCGAAAAAGCGGCAAGGCCAAGGATCATCACAGCAATTCCAACAACAATCAATCCGGTCAGCGTTTCGTCCAGCAGCAACCAGCCACCCAAAGCCGTAGCTGCAGGCACGATGGCGCCAGAGAGGGCTGTTGCAGTTGGGCCTAGATGTGCAACAGCGACCCCGAATATGAACATACCAAACAAACCTGCCAGAAACCCCTGCACCGCTACTTGAACGATAATATCTTGGACCGGGGCCGTCGCCAGACCGCTCTCGGCTGAAAGAACCCACATTGGTAAGACGACGATGGTTGACCAGCCACAAATGATTGCCGCGCCATGCCACGCATCCAGACCGCTTCGTCGAAACGCAACGGTGTAGACAGCCCAACTTACCCCTGCTGCAAGGAATAGCAGATCACCTAGGAGTGTTGTGCCACCGTAATCGGTCAGAAAGCTGCCACTGGTGATAAGAAACGCGGCGATGACAATCAGACCTAGGCCCACCATTTTCCGCTGGTCATAGCGCTCACCCAGCATAATCGCGGCGGTAATGGACACGAAAAGAGGCATCGAACCAGGTAGGAGCGCTCCCATGTGCGCGGCGGGTGCAAACTGTGCACCCACCATGCCAAACAGACCAAAAGGTAAGCCTCCCCCAAAGACGATCAGTGCTGTTATCCACCGCGGTTGACCCCGCGCATAAGTGCCCCGCGTCCATAACAGCGGTACCAGAATGAGGCCCGGAATGCCGTAGCGGAACAAGGCAAGGTCAATTGGTGTCAGGGTGGTTGTCACACCCCACCGTGTTGCAAGCTGCCAAGTGGTCACAATCGCGGCTGTTGCCAACCATGCAAAAAGACCAATCCAGATATTCTTAGTTTTTGCCACAGGCTGCTCCATTGCCCAGCCTATGTTTACGAGCCGATGAAGAATCAGTCTGGTCGCAAAGGCATCAAAAGTGGTGTATTAACGGCACCACTATGCGTGATCTTCCTCTCTCCCTTCTCAGAACACTCGCTGCGATCCGAGCCGAAGGAGGTGTCCGACCAGCCGCACACTTGCTTGGGGTCGAACATTCTTCAGTCAGTAGAGCGCTGCGCGATCTGGAGGCATGGGTTGGTGGACCGCTGACCGACCCACGCAAAAGAGGAGCGCGGCTTCGCTTGACCGCTCAAGGTGTCGAGCTGGCCGATGCAGCGGTTGCAGCGCTGAAAGACCTAGAGCGAGCGACGGCCCGCGTTCGCGAGGGATCCTCTACCAAACGCGTCGTCATCGCAACACCTCCATCTGTGGCGAACCGTTGGCTTCTACCGCGCCTCGACCGGCTTGAAACAGACTGCAATGGTGTCTAAATTTCAGTCGTGGTGGATACTGTGCGCATGGGTCAACTCGATCCAATGGCAGACCTATCTTTGCGAATGGGTGCACGACCCAATACCAATCATGTTATCCACGTCATTGGCTCAGACATTGTCTTTCCCGTCATGGCCCCGGGCCTTTGGGAATTGATCGAACAACAGGCCTCTCAAGAATTCCTGTGCAAGTTGCCATTGCTCCATGATCGCGATGCAAGAACCGCTCGGTCTACGTGGCGGGATGCATTTGGACCTGACAATTTGGGTGTGCGTTCCGGCGCGCGGTTCACATCTGCTGACCTCGTGCTAAGAGCGGCAGAATGCGGGCGAGGTGTCGCGCTCACGCGCGGATGGCTAGCGCGAGACGCGATGACAGAAGGTTTGCTGATCCGACCCATTGCTGAACATCAACTGCCGCTTAAGGACGAATGGTGGCTTGCCGAACATCGAGATTCTGGGCCTCGAAAATCTGTTCAGCGTGTTAGAGATTGGCTCGTCGAAGAAGGTCGGCTGCAAACAATGCAAACAGTTCCCCAAGTCCTCCGATAGTTGACATTCGTAAAGACCGCAGCGTTTGTAAGTAAGGGCTCAAAGTTGCCTTGCGGGACTGAGCTGCCGTCTGCCTATCTTCCTTGGATGGATACTTTCAGGTCGCCATCTATGATTCCTACGGCTAGTTTCGAAACCGCGACGTTCAGGAGTTGAAATCGATGCTGCCGCCATCCCTCATCCATATCAACAGTTACCCCGGCGTTGGGAAACTCACGATTGGTCGCAAGGTCGCTTCGGAGTTGGGGGCCAAACTCTAGGACAATCATTCGATCTATAACGTTGCTTTTGCGCTGACAGAATTCAAGTCCGAGGCATTTTACGATGCCGTTAGAGACGTCCGATCTACCGCATACAGGATCGTGGTGGGGCTCTCCCCGGACATTCCAGTCATTCTTACTAATGCTCATGCGCAGGACTCGAAATGGGGTAACGAATGCTGGAACGAAGCGATTGAGCTTGGGCGGACAACGGGCCGCGAACATATCGTGGTCCTGTTAGACTGCGCGCGCGGTGAGAACGCGCGACGTATTCAGTCCGTTGACCGCGACGCGATGCGCAAGCCACGCAGTCCCACAATGTTTCGACAAGGAGAAGTCGACCGCGAGCTTATTGATCGTGGGGCGGACAAGTCGCTTCGGCTCGACGTGACCGAAATGTCGGCGAATGCTGAAGCCACTTCGATCGTGGAATGGTTGCGAAATCAGTAACGGCCATTCGTGCAAACTGCAGCATGTGTCGAAATGGGCTCGTAGCGGTCGCTGCCGATTTCGCGAAAGACCGTTGTTTTCGAAGATCAGACCCTTACCCAATTGACGGTCCGTCTCTGTTGCGCTTTTTCACCGTGCAGAGGGCTTCGTAGGCATAGCTTTGATCAACATCCCAACTTGGTCGGTCTTCTGCATTCACAAATACCTGCATGTCATCCCGGTGCCGGGTCATGGCGACGTAGGTAAAGTGTTCGTCCATTGATCTTGAAGTGAGCACATAAGACTGATCCACGGTTGCGCCTTGGGATTTGTGGATCGTGACAGCGTAGCCATGGTCGAAGTGGTTGAACTCACTGAGATCAAACTGGACGTAACGTGGTGTTTCACCATCAAGCTCCACAACGACTTCGCTGTCTTGCGCTGACACAACCGTGCCCAACATGCCGTTCTTAACGCCAATGTTCTTATCATTTCGTGTGAACACGATGCGGTCACCCTCTGCAAAGGGGCGGTCTCCGGTTTCGGTGCACAGGACGATGTCTGGTTCGTCACTGTCTTCTGCCCAAAGTGCTTCACGAATACCCTGATTAAGCGCATGCACATCTTTCCGGCGATGCGCGAAGGCCAGTCGCGACCGGCCTGTGCCATTGCTAGCCACATCCATAACGTAGGTTTCAACCAAGGCCTCAATCGCTTCAGTTCGACCCCCGCTCTCGATGACAGCGCCATGCCTGCGATACCGTTCAATCGCTTTGACCAAATCACCTGACGCCAAATCGCGGGAGGCCTGCTTCTGCCAATCCTCTTTCTGGCGGTGGATTTCGGTCAACTTGGCGGCGCCGTGGTCTTCAACGATTCGACGAAACGGTGTTCCAGCCTCAATGGGTTGCAATTGGTCCGGATCACCGACCAGCACCAGCTTTGCGCCAATCTCGTGCATCTTCGCGGCGATCATGCCCATCTGACGTGTGCTGACCATACTGGCCTCATCAATGACCAAGGCCTCACCGGGCGCGATTGGCGCGTATCCGTTTTTCCACGACAGTTCCAGGGTGGCCAGCGTTCGGCTTGCAACACCGGACGCATTTTCAAGTTCTTCAGCGGCTTTACCCGCCAGCGCAGCGCCATGAACCTTAGTGCCTTGCCTGTCCCAGGCATCAAGCGCCGTGGCGAGCATTGTGCTTTTTCCAGCGCCAGCGAGGCCTACTACCGATGAAAGCTGCTTGTCTCCCAGAACGTGTTCAAGTGCAGCGCATTGCTCATCGCTCAATCTGCCGCCAAAGGCGCGATACATTTCTTTGTTCTGCGCTTTCATCGCTTTGACGATGTGGGGGCGCTCAACAGCAAAACCGCTGTTGGCTGACATCTCTTTGCTAGTTTGATCCAAGCTTTGCTCGGCATTGCGATAGTCATGCGTGGTGAAAAGCTCTTTGCCTTCACCGTCGCTTTCGACCCTGATCAACTCCGAAGATTTCAACGCGCGAGTGGTCGCGGTCGTCAATTCCGCCGGGTCATCAATGCGTTTGGCCAATGTTCTCATGACGTCTGTACGGGAGAAGGCCGCCTTCTTCTCAGAGATATGTGCCAAGACGAGCTCTGGCGATTTCAGAAGGTCTTTCTTGGAAAATGGGAGGGTGTCTGATGGCAAGACCAACTGGTATTTGGAGTGCGGTGACGTCGCTGGCCGCAACGATGTATCCATCGCCTGTTGCCACGCCATGTCCTGATCCAGAGCACGGCGCTCACGCAGATGTCGGTTGATCAGTGTTTGCTGCGCGGCGCGATTTTCTTGAACGCGCACGCGAGCTTCTTCTTCGAAGGTGGCGAGAAGTTTCGCGTATTGCCCGGTTGCACGCGCCAGCAATCCCCTCAGGCCTTTCGGCAGCCGGGATTGACGATCTGCATTGTCAGATATGCGCTGTTGTTCTTGTGTCTTCAGCAGAGCATCGCGCTCGGCCCTCTGACGTTGTTTCAGCTCTTCGCGCTTGGCTTCAAACGCGATGTTGACCTTTTCGCCAGCTTGCCGCGTCAGGCCTCGGGCTTTCTGAACGGCATCTTCAACTGACGGCAACCCATCTTCAGACCCGAGTCGCGCCCGCACGTCCTTGGTTTTGACACCGCACCAGCGCGACAAAGACCAAACTTTGCCTGTGCCATCGACAGCAACAAAGCCTCGACGATCACCGCGTGCCAGAACAAACCCGTGATCTTCCAAAGCTGCTGCGAAAGCCGATCTGGAATCCGACACCTCCCAGCATTGCTTGAAGATGGCTTTGAGGGTTTGAGGATCGTGTTTCGCGCGTTTCGCTTGCCCGGCTTCTTCTCGCGTGAAGTTCAACGGATCGCAGTGCTCTGGCTTTTCAAAGCCAGCAGGCATGTCCCACTCATGACGGCGAAATAGGTCTTTCGACAACCCAAAGAGTTTGCGCTTGTAGTGAGACAGCTTAATCGCCTTGAGCTCCCGCCCATCAATGCGCGACCACACGGCATGGGCATGACTACGTCCGTTCTTTTCATGGAAAACGATAGCGCGGGGTTGGCCTTTCAAACCAAGCGATACCTCAACATCTGAGATGACCTTCTCAAAGACATCAACGTCAACCTGTTCGCTGGGTGGTGGGTTGAGCGACAAGGAGAACAGGTACTTTTGGCATTGCGTTGCGCCCGAGATTGCCTCCGCTTCGGCAAAAGCGCCAAAGAGATCATCAGCTACGAAGCCTTCGATGGCATGCACGGTAACATGATCATTGTCGCGCGGATTGAGCAAATGCTGCGCCAATTCGGCTCCGTAGCCGCGTTCGTTGCCTTCCAGGATCACCTGTCGCGCTGCCTTTTGCCCAAAGCCTCCATCAACAGAGCGCGAATGGCAGCCAAATGCGCATTGGCCTCAGCAATCTGGATTTTCTCAGTCTCGCCGACAATGAGCGCACCCACATTGGCATGATAGGCGAGTTGATTGAGGTTGCTGGCAATGCGCGACTGCCCTAGCAGCGCCAGGGCTTCAGCTGCAGCCCTCTTATCCTCAATCGCACTTTTGGGCCGCTTCTTGCGGCGTTTGGTTTCTTCGGCAAACACGCAAGCACGGATGTAGGCGCTGAGCGTCATGCCATCCGCCAGCTCTTCCAGCTTTGCACGCTCTTCCGGCGTCACGCGCAGAGTGACAGGGGAGGCCAAGGATGGCGTCTTTCCCTTTTTGACCGCCTTGTTGTCGAAGGTTGCCGACAGATCATTGCTCTTGTGCTTTTCCGGCGCGCTCATGGTGACGGCTCAGGCGATGTGGCATCGGCACACATGTCTCGCGCCTGATCGTCCTCTTCGTCCTCGGAGGCCTTGAGCAACGCAAGCCTGTGGGTAACTTCAGGCTCAGACTTGAGAATGTCAGCCCAGTTCTCTAATTCTTGAAGAACTGAATGCACCGCCAAGGGTTCTAGGTTGTTCTCCTCCGGCGCACCATCAAAATAAAAAATATGTAATTTGCTGGATTTCTGCGGCGCAGCGGAAATCGCTAAAACTGCCGAATAGCCGTATTACAGTGTTAGCACAGGGCTCTGTTGCACAAATCGTTATCTAAGCGCGCAGCCCCTTTCCCCGGACGGATTTTTGCTGCGGGCACAGTGACGGGTATGCCGAGCGCTATGTAGCCGTTCGACACGGCAAGACGAACCTGTAGTTCGGCGACCTGACGGTTGAAGTCTCGGGCCATGAGGGATTGGCCGAGCAGCTTGATGCAGTTTATTTTGGTCTCGACACGGCTTCGGCGGTGGTAGCCACTCCACCGTCGCCAGATTGCTCGGCCCAAGTACTTCGAAGTGCGTAGAGCTTCGTTTCGGGCGACGGCGCCAGGGCTTGTCGGTTTCCAGAGTTTGGCGTTCTTGCGGGACGGATAACGGCGGCGGCACCACGGGCAGCAATTGCCTCATGACATTTCTGGGTGTCGTAGGCGCCATCTGCCGTCACGGAACCGATCTCTTCGTCAGACGGGATCTGGTCGAGCAGCTCCAGTAGAATAGGCACATCGTCGATATTGTTGCCAGTGACTTCGCCGCCTAAACCTCCAGCGTTTCCTCGTCGATCCCGATATGCATCTTGCGCCAAATGCGCCGTTTGAGTCCGCCGTGCTTGCGGGCATACCACTCACCTTTGCCTTCTGCCTTGATGCCGGTGCTGTCGATCAACAGGCCCAGCGGGCCTGTACCGCCGCCATAGGGAATGCTCACGTTCAGCGTCTTTTGGCGGCGGCACATGGCGCTGAAGTCCGGCACGGTCCCTTCAAGTCCGACCAGTTGCAGCAGGCTCTGCACGAACCCGTTCATCTGTCTCAGTGGCATGCCAAAGGGAATCTTCATCGTGAGACAGGTCTGGATCGCGGCATCGCTGAAGCTCTGTTGACGACCGCGCTTCCCGGTCGGAGGAGGCATCTATTCCATGTCAGGATCAAACCAGATCGTCAGCGATCCCCGCTGACGCAGTGCTTCATTGTAAGCTGACCAGTTCGTCGTCTTGTACTTCATAGGGACCCAACGGCTCCTACTAACAATCTATCATGCTGGATCCATGCAGGAAAGCCCTGCCCCGATTGGTGTAACAACGCTTCCGCGAACTGCAAGTTCGTAAGACCGCCAATTTCGCGGTCGAGGCGGAAGTTTGAATAGACGAGCGAACCTTGGCGGCGTGTATCCTTGGCCAAATACCGTTTAGCGGTGATTACGCGCTTGATGGCCGTTAGCTTAGTCGCATCCGCCGGACAACACGCTGAAACCAGCGAATGACCAAAATGACAAAAAACATGTCCCGAATGGGCAAACATCACGAGCCGTAACAGGAAGGTAGTCAGTGGTGAGCCGTGCAGGGTTCGAACCTGCGACCCACTGATTAAAAGTCAGTTG
>ERZ1740067.700-NODE-700-length-25635-cov-6.979437_pt1 | contig 25635 bp, 25 predicted proteins | sample MGYA00581736_ERZ1740067 | MGnify/ENA primary metagenome ERZ1740067 (study PRJEB43018, sample SAMN04849236) | marine metagenome | isolation source: floating plastic debris | place: Pacific Ocean | collected 2008-08-27 | study: EMG produced TPA metagenomics assembly... | reverse complement strand
GCGGCTGGACCGGGCGCGGCTATGCGCTGGGTGTGGGCGAGGTCAAGCTCAAGGGTATGGTACGGCCCGACCGCAAGCTGCTGACCTATAAGATCGACTTTACCAAGGCGCTGCAGACGCGCCGGCTGACCATGGGCGTGGCCGACGGCATCGTCGAGGCCGATGGCGAGGTCATTTATGAGGTCAAGGACATGAAAGTGGCCCTCAGCGAAAGCTGAGCCGCTATGCCCGTTGGATGCGCCGTGCACCGTCTGCAAAAACCTGTTTCCACGGAATGACCGCGTAGGATTTGCGCAGCCCGGTGGGCCAGAACGGATCGGCCTGCACAAGCGTGTGGACTACTTCTGCCGCCTCTGCCTCGACAATCCAAAGCCCGTCGCGCCCGGCCTTGTCCGGATCATTCAGCGGTCCGGCCGCCTCGATCTGCGTGCTGTGCGCCTCGAGAAACTCGAGATGTGCGGCCATGTGTGTCTTGCGGATGTCGGGATCGGCATCTGGGGCGTCTTCGAACAGAATGATATATTTCACGGGGCTGTCTCCGGTTGCTGGTGCGTGCAGGATGACACAGCAAAGTTGCCGATTGAGCCGGCAATTTTGGCATTCTAGTCTGCACCTATGCAGAGCCATGACTGGAATGACCTGAAATACCTGCTCGCCCTTGCCCGCACCGGCAGGCTGCGCGCGGCGGGCCGCGCGGTCGGCGCGAGCGACACGACTGTGGCGCGCCGCATCAAAGCACTGGAGGAGGCGGTTGGTGTGCCGCTTTTTGTCCGCGGCATGTCCGGTCACTATGCGCCAACGGATGCGGCCCGAGATATCCTAATCCATGCCGAGGCCATCGAGTTTGAGCACACGCTGCTGCGCGAAACGTTGGGCCAAGCGGCTGAGCGTGTGACAGGCAGCGTCCGGATCAGCGCGGTGCCGATTGTTGTGAACCGTATCCTCGTCCCCGCATTGCCCGCGCTATCCGACAAACACCCGCAGCTGACCGTCGAACTGGTGCCCGCCGCCGAAAACCTTGACCTGTCCAAGCGCGAAGCCGACCTCGCCCTGCGCTTTGCCCGGCCCGAAACAGGTGGTTTGCGGACCAAGGCGCAACGGCTGGGATCCATCACGTTCAGTGTCTACGCCGCGCGGTCTGGCGACCGGCGGGCCTGGATCACCTACGACGATGCCCATGCCGATCTGCCGCAGGCGCGGTGGCTGGACCGAATGGCACGGGCGGAGGATGCGCATGCCCCCTTGCGGGTTGCGGATGCGGAAACCGCGCTGGAAGCGGTTGCCGCTGGCCTCGGATGTACCCTGTTGCCCAAACGCATTGCCGATGCCGATCAAAGGCTGCGCAGGGTGCCAACAGGCGCGCCTCTGCCCGCTCGTGACATCTGGCTGCTCTCGCATGTCGATCACGTGGCACGCCGTTCGGTCTCGTCGGCCAAGGCGTGGCTCATCGACCTGGACTGGGCCGCGTAATCAACCCGCGCCGCATTCAAAAAATCCACAGCCGTGTGCGTATGGCGCCTTCCCGCTCAAATGTTGTGCGCCCTTCGGCCATATCACGCAGAGTTAATTGAAACGTCACGAAACTGTATTGATTGCCAATCACAGCTGCGGTCTGAACGCCTTATTCAAGACCCTTGAGATGCAAAGCGCCGAGTTGGGCGGCGCTGCGCGTGATTGCTATTAGATCAGGATCAAACCAATGAGTGTATCCGTGCTCAGCACAGACCCCGACGTTATCCATGGAACGCAAGACGCCGACGAGATCGACGGCACCAACGGCATCGATATCGTCGTCAGCTTTGATGGAAACGACGATATCAGCACGACCGGAGGAGAGGACGATATCCGCGCCGGCGCCGGAGACGACACAGTCCGGGGCGGCGGGGACGACGACGTTGTCCGCGGCGGAGCAGACAATGATCGGTTGCTCGGCAATGGCGGCAACGACCTTCTCAAGGGCGACGGCGGCAATGACGCGTTGCTGGGCGGCGACGGCGATGACCGGCTGATCGGCGGTAGCGGTGACGACCGCCTCGTAGGTGGCAGCGGGAATGACACGATGGTGGGCGGCGACGGCGCCGATCAGTTTGTGTTCAACAACGAAAGCACCGGGCGCACCAAGGTCAATGACTTCGATTTCAGCGAGGATCGGATCTCGCTCAGCGGTGTGACCGTCGAGGAAATCGTAGAGGTCGGCGCCGGCGCCATGATGCGACTGTCCAATGGCGGTGAAGTGCTGTTTCGCGGCGCCACAGTCGAAGAGATCAGCGAGGCAACACACCAGCCGGAATTCGAGATCTTCGATGACCGTGAGGAGCCGGGGGGCGAATTACCTATCTACATTCTGGCCGGTCAGTCCAATGCCAGCGAGCTGTTTGTCGGCAATGTCGTCACCGAATTGGAGGAAAACCTAGCCGAGCAGGGCGAGCCCTATGCCATCGCGCATTTCGCGGTGCCGGGCACATCGTTGGGTGTGATCGGTGAAAACCGCCCCACCTGGGATCCCGAGACCGAAGGGAACCTCTATGACCAGTTGATCGACTTCCTCGCCGAGGCTGAGGCAGAGGCGCGTGCGGCCGGTTACGAGCCGGTGTTCGAAGGGCTGATCTGGCTGCAGGGCGAAGCCGACGCGACCGATCCGGATCGCGCGGACAATTATGATGAAAACCTGACCGCCTTTATCGAGGCGCTGCGCGCCGATTTGGGCGTCGATATCGACGTGGTCCTGGGCGAGGTCCGCACGACCACGGATGTCTACGTCTTTGCCGATGAGGTGCGGGACAATCAGCAGGTCGTGGCCGATACGGTCGAGGATGTGTTCCTTGTCCAGACCGATGGGCTCGGCGTGCAAGATGGCGTGCACTACACCGAGGATGCGATGGAAGTGTTGATGGACCAGTTGGTCGATGCACTCTTTGGCAACGATGATGTCGCCTAGGACCCGGCACCGGTAACCCCCTGATGTCCCTGACCCACGCGCCGCCTTTTGCTGGCGGTGCGCGGGCAACATAGCCGCTTGCACCGCACCGCCGCGCCGTCCTACATAGCGCTGACTAATTTGGAGGACTGCGCATGCGACGCTTCAAACCAGAGGTTTGTATGTGGGACGTGCCGGAGGTGAGCAAATGAGACGTGTCGTGGTGACGGGCCTGGGCATCGTCTCATCCATCGGGAACACTGCAGACGAGGTGCTGGCCGCGCTGAAGGCAGGCAAGTCCGGGATCGAAGCGAGCCCCGAGATGGCCGAGCACGGCTTTCGCAGCCAGGTGGCCGGGACAATCGATCTGGACGTGGCAGCACATGTGGACAAGCGCACGCTGCGTTTCATGGGGCCGGGTGCCGCATATGCCCATATCGCAATGGGCCAAGCCATCGCCGATGCGGGCCTGACCGAGGACGACATCGTCAACCCGCGCACCGGCCTTGTCGCAGGTTCCGGCGGGCCGTCGACCTCGGCCATGCTGACCGCGCATCAGACCGTGCTGAAGACCGGGGCAACCAAGCGGATCGGGCCCTTTGCGGTGCCGAAATGCATGTCCTCGACCATCAGTGCGAACCTTGCGACGGCCTACCGGATCAAGGGCATCAACTACTCCATCACGTCGGCCTGCTCGACGTCCCTGCATTGCATCGGCAATGCGGCGGAACAGATCATGCTGGGCAAGCAGGACGTGATGTTTGCCGGTGGCGCGGAAGAGCTGGACTGGACACTCTCGTGCCTCTTTGATGCGATGGGTGCTATGTCGTCCAAGTTCAACGATGCGCCCGAGCGCGCGTCACGCGCCTTTGATGTCGATCGGGACGGGTTCGTGATCTCGGGCGGTGGCGGCATGCTCGTGCTCGAAGAGCTGGAGCATGCGCGCGCCCGCGGGGCGAAGATCTATGCCGAGGTCACCGGCTATGCCGCCACCTCGGACGGCCACGACATGGTCGCTCCCTCCGGCGAGGGGGCAGAGCTGGCGATGAAGCTGGCACTGGACACACTGCCAGAGGGGCGCGCGGTGGGTTACATCAACGCGCATGGCACCTCGACGCCCGCGGGCGACGTGCCCGAGATGGAGGCTGTGCGCCGTGCATTTGCGGGCCGTATGCAGCCTGTTGTCAGCTCGACAAAGTCGATGACGGGCCACGCCCAAGGTGCCGCGGGCGCGCTGGAGGCGGTGTTTTGCCTCCTGATGCTGGAGAATGACTTCATCACGCCATCGATCAATGTCGACAGCCTGGATCCGGCGTTCAAGGCGGGCGAGGTGGCGACGGCGCTGGTGGAAGATGCGGGCCTCGACAGCGTGATGACCAACTCTTTTGGATTTGGCGGCACCAACGGATCGATGATCCTTTCGAAATATCACGGGTAAGAGTTTCAGATGTCGGATGTGCTAAAGGGAAAACGCGGCCTCGTGATGGGCGTGGCCAATGACCGGTCCATCGCTTGGGGCATTGCCAAGGCGATGCACGAAGCAGGTGCCGAGCTGGCCTTTTCCTACCAGGGAGAGGCCTTTGGCAAGCGTGTTATGCCACTGGCCGAGAGCCTGGGATCCGATTTCCTGGTGGACATGGACGTGACGGATGATGCGTCGCTGGATGCAGGCTTTGGCGCGCTGGCGGAACGGTGGAGCAGCATCGACTTTCTGGTGCACGCCATCGCCTTTTCGGACAAGTCCGAATTGACGGGGCGGTTTCTGAACACCAGCCGCGCGAACTTCAAGAACTCCATGGATATCTCGGTGTATTCGTTTATCGAGTGCGCCCGGCGGGCGCATCCCATGATGATCGGGACGGGTGGCACACTGCTGACCATGACCTATCAAGGGTCGAATCGCGTCGTGCCCAGCTACAATGTGATGGGTGTCGCGAAAGCGGCATTGGAGTCCGCGACACGATATCTCGCGAATGATCTTGGGCCCGAAGGGATCCGCGTTAATGCGATTTCCCCGGGCCCAATGAAGACTTTGGCAGGCGCCGCCATCGGCGGTGCCCGCAAGACCTACAAGCATACCGAGCAGAATGCACCGCTGCGTGCCAATGCAACGCTTGAGGCCGTGGGGGGCACAGCCGTTTACCTGTGCTCGGATGCGGGCGCGTGCACGACGGGCGAAGTGATCCGTGTCGACGGTGGGTTCCACACGTTGGGCATGCCGCAACCCGATCACCTCTGAGGCGAAGCAATCCTTTAAGGATTGCCGGAAGCGATTTTTGCAAAAATCGCCAGGCCCGGGTTCCGCCGCGATCCGGCTCGTGACAGGGTGCCCTCAGGGAGGTGCCCATGACCATCACAACCTGTATCTTCGACGCCTACGGCACCCTGTTCGATGTTGCTGCTGCGGCCCGCAGCGCCGCGGCCGAGCCCGCCTTTGAACATATTGCCGAGGATTGGCCGGTGCTGGCGGAACAGTGGCGATTGAAGCAGCTGCAATACACGTGGCTGCGCGCCATCACCGACACCCACACAGATTTCTGGGAAGTCACGCAGAACGGCCTCGACTGGGCGCTGGAGCGGACCGGTCATGCCGGTGACCCAGCCCTGCGCGCGCGTCTGTTGGCGCTCTACTGGGAGCTTGAGGCCTACGCGGAAGTGCCTGCGATGCTGGGCGCGCTCAAGGCCGCCGGGCTCAACACGGCGATCCTGTCGAACGGCTCGCCCGATATGCTGCACGGTGCGGTGCAGTCGGCGGGCATCAAGGACGTGCTGGATGCATGCCTGTCCGTTCAATCCGTAGGCGTCTTCAAGCCGGATGCGCGCGTCTACGACCTTGTGGGGCAACGCTTTGACGCCGCGAAGCACGAGGTGCTGTTTGTCTCCTCCAACGGCTGGGACGCGGCGGGGGCCACGGGATACGGCTTTGTCACCGCATGGGTCAATCGCGCGGATGAGCCGGTGGACCGACTCCCCTGGTCACCCCAGCACATCCTGACGGATCTGACCGGCATTCCGGCACTGGCGGGTGTCTGATGCCGCGTTTTGAGACCTCCGATGGGCTATCGCTGCACTATACCGATACCGGCGACGGCCTGCCGCTGCTGTGCCTAGCTGGGTTGACGCGCACGGGTGCCGATTTCGACTACGTGCGCCCACATATGCCACCCTGCCGCCTGATCACGCTCGACTATCGTGGGCGCGGTCAGTCGGATTGGGATCCGACCTGGCAGAACTACACGCTGCCCATCGAAATCCGGGATGTGATGGAGCTGTTGGACCATCTGTCTCTGGCCCGTGTAGCGATCCTCGGCACCTCGCGCGGCGGGCTCAACGCGATGGGACTGGCCGCCGCAGCACCGGACCGGTTGATCGGTGCCGCGCTCAACGATGTGGGGCCAGAGCTGGAGGCAGACGGGCTGGCAGCCATCATGGTCTATCTGGGTAAACCGCCCATGGTCCGGACATATGCCGAGATGGCCGCGGCGATGGCCATCGCCCTGCCCGGTTTCGCCAATGTCCCGCCCGCGCGCTGGATGGCGGAGGCGCAGTTGCATTACCGCCAGACCGAGACGGGCCTCGAGATCACCTATGATCCGCATCTGCGCGATGCGGTCGAGGCGGGCGGTGCCGTGCCGGACCTTTGGCCCTTCTTCGACGCGCTGGCAGGCAAGCCCACGTGCCTGATCCGGGGCGCCGGTTCCAACCTGCTGAGCGCCGAGACCGCAGCGCGGATGCAGGAGCGCCGCCCCGACATGATCTATGCCGAGATTCCGGATCGGGGTCATGTCCCCTTTCTGGATGAGCCGGAGGCGATCGCCGCCCTCACCGCGTGGATGGAGCAGCTGAGATGAACATCGACATGATCCGCGCGGCAGCCCGGCGGCTGGACGGCCACGCGCGGCGCACGCCGCTGCTGTCCTCACCGTTCCTCGACGCGGCCGCGGGCCGCCGGGTCTGGATCAAACCCGAGTGCCTTCAGCGCACCGGCAGCTTCAAATTCCGCGGCGCGTGGTCAGCCCTGTCGGCGCTGGATCCGGATGTGCGGGCGCGCGGCGTCATCGCCTTTTCCAGCGGCAACCACGCGCAGGGCGTCGCGCATGCGGCGACCCTGCACGGCGTGCCGTCGGTGATCGTCATGCCCAGCGATGCGCCCACACTCAAAATCGAGAACACGCGCGCGCTGGGGGCGGAAGTCCTGCTTTATGACCGCGACGGGCAGAGCCGGGAAGAGATCGGCGCGGCACTGGCCGAAGAGCGTGGCCTGACACTGATCAAACCCTATGACGCACCACAGGTGATTGCCGGGCAAGGCACCACGGGGCTCGAGATTGCAGCACAGGCGGCAGAGCTTGGCGTTACCAAGGCCGACGTTCTGGTGTGCTGCGGCGGCGGTGGGCTGACGGCGGGCATTGCCCTCGCGCTTGAGGCGGACGCGCCCTGGCTGCGCGCGCGGCCGGTCGAACCGGAAGGGTTTGACGATATGGCCCGGTCGCTGCGGTCGGGCGCGATCGAGCGGAACACCGCAACCTCGGGCAATATCTGCGATGCGATCCTGACGCAGTGCCCGGGCGACATCACCTTTCCCATCATCAGGCGCCTCTGTGGCGCTGGCCTGATCGTGACCGAGGACGAGGCGCTGATGGCCGTCGCGCAGGCGTTTCTGAGGCTGAAGGTCGTGGCCGAACCTGGCGGAGCCGTGGCCCTTGCTGCCGCATTGTGTCGTCAGGACGCCATAGAGGGGGACGATGTCATCGTCACCATTTCAGGGGGCAATGTCGATCCAACCCTGTTTCAACGCGCATTGGACACGCTCACATGACCGAATTTACCATCGCCTCGTTCAACGTCAAAAACCTGATCGGCGCAGACCAGGAATATTATCGCTTCCAAAGTTACACACCCGAGGAATACGCCTGGAAGGTCGACTGGCTGGCCGAACAGATGCAGGCCATGAACGCCGACATCGTGTGTTTTCAAGAGATTTTCGAGGAAAGCGCCCTGCGCGATGTGATCGTCGAGGCGGACCGACAAGGGACCGAAGGCAACGAAGCGCACCTGCCCGATGCCTCAAAGCGCTATCGGCGCAAGGCGATCTTTAACAAGCTGGCCTACCACCCTTACGCAAGCGCGGCTCTGGCGGTTGCGCCGAACCTGAACGATTCCGGGCAGCCGGGGCAGCGGCGGCCTGGGGTCGCGATCCTGTCGCGGTTTGGCTTTGTCTATGAGCCCGAAGTGATCCAGGACCTGTCGGAGCCGTTGGAGATCGGATTTGGCGCGATGGGCGATGACGGCGGGGGCAGTTTCACGCTGACCCGGCTGAGCCGTCCGATCCTGAAGGTGCGCGTGCCCGTCGGCGATCATGTGGTCACCGTCTTTACCTGTCATCTAAAGTCGAAGCTGGGTGAGTTCATCCGACCACCGGGGGCCGATTTTGCACCCGAAGTGGACCTGACCGACTATGATCCCGTCGGGCGCGCCCTGGGCGGCGTGCGCGCCGCGCTGCGGCGGATGGCCGAGGCCTGGGTGCTGCGCCGCGCCGTGGTGGCGGAGATCAAGGCGGGGCATCCGGTACTGGTGACGGGTGACTTCAACGATGGCGCCAATGCGGTCAGCTCCGAGATCATCAGCGGCGAACATCCATTCAAGAACTATGCCTGGATGCTCCGCCACGACGCCGAAACGCCCCGAGACCGGTATTCCGAGGAAGAGGACGCGCAAATCCGCGAGGCCATCGACGCGGTACGCCTGCAGTCTGCAGAGGCGCAGTTCGTGCGCCGCTCGAGCCGCGACATGGTCTATACGGCCGCGTTTGGCGGGGTCTATGAAAGCATCGACCAGATTTACATGTCGCGGCATTTTATCGACGGAAGCCCGGACAATATCGGGCGGATGGACTATTTCAGCGTTCTCAACGATCACCTCACCGATGGCAGCCATCCCGAGGCGCCCTATAACAAGCTCGCCTCGGATCACGGGCAGATCATGGCGCATATGCGGATCGGCAAGTGACCTGATCTAGGGCTGCGCCAACGCCATGTTTCAGGGGGCTCTGCCCCCGGCCTTCGGCTTCCCCCCGCCGCCGCTTCAGCCACAAGAAACTGAACGCCGTCTTGCATCCCGTGGGGCGCTTGCGTCACATGGCGGTGAATGGTGAGGAGAGTGGCGATGCACATGGCGGATCTGGGGGACGTGTCCCTGCATTACCGGATTGACGGACCCAAGGATGGCGCACCCGTCGTGTTTGTGAATTCGCTCGGGACGGACCTGCGGTTGTGGGATCCGATCCTGCCGCTGCTGCCTGCGGGCCTGCGCATCTTGCGGTTCGACAAGCGGGGGCACGGCCTGTCCTCCTGCCCTGACGCACCCTATCGCATGGGCGCGCTGGTGAGTGATACCGAGCGGCTGATGGACCACCTCGGGTTTCGCGACGTGCTGTTTGTGGGCCTGTCGGTTGGCGGGATGATTGCACAGGGGCTGGCGGTTAAGCGGCTGGACCTGATGCGGGCCATGGTGCTGTCGAATACAGGCGCAAAAATCGGAACCTCTGACATGTGGGCCGAACGGATCGCAGCCGTGGAGGCGGGCGGGATCGAAGCGCTGGCGGATGCGGTGATGGAGCGGTGGTTTTCCGCGGCCTTCCGGGCGGGGCCCGATCTGCAGCTGTGGCGCAACATGCTCGTCCAGCAGCCCGATGCGGGCTATGCGGGCTGTTCGGCGGCCATCTCGGGCACGGATTTCTTTGCCACAACGGCCACGCTGCGCTTGCCCACGTTGGGGATCGCAGGGAGCGAGGATGGCTCGACCCCGCCGGATCTGGTGCGGGAAACCGTCGATCTGATCCCCGGCAGCCACTTCGCGCTGATCCGCAAGGCAGGACATCTGCCCTGTGTGGAACAGCCCGAGGAGTTTGCCCGGCTTGTCAGTGATTTCATCACGTCAACGGGGCATCTCTGAGCGATGGGGGCGTCGGTATTTGCCTCGGCGCTGTATGGCGGGCTGTTTGCGACGGGTGATGTCGGACGGCTGTGGTCCGATGCGGCTGAGGTGCGCGCGATGCTGCTGGTCGAAGGCGCGCTGGCGCGGGCACAAGGGTCAGCGGGTGTTATCCCGGAGATCAGCGGCGCATTTATCCATCGCGCTGCGATGGAGGTGCAGATCGACCCGGCGGGCCTATCGCAGGCGACCGGCCAGAACGGCGTGGCGGTCCCTGCGCTTGTCACGGCCTTTCGCAAGGCGATGGAGGCACCGGAACATGCGCAATACGTGCATTGGGGGGCGACGTCGCAGGACATCATCGACACCGGCCTGATGCTGCGCATGCGGCAGACGCTGACGGTGATGGAGGACCGATTGCGCCAGGCATTGCACCGCATGGCCGCGGCCGCGACGCGCCATGCCGCACTGCCGATGGCGGCGCGGACCTATGGACAGGTTGCCACGCCGACGAGTTACGGTGCGGTCATCGCGCAGTGGGGATCACCCCTATTGGATGCCGTCGAGGCGCTGCCCAACCTGCGTGACCGGGCGTTTTGGGTGTCGCTGAGCGGGGCGGCTGGCACATCGTCCGCACTGGGCCCCAAGGCGGCGGCGGTGCGCGCCGAGATGGCAGAGGCGTTGAAGCTGGGCGATCCGCGCCGCAGCTGGCACACGGATCGGGCGCCGATCCTGCGCATCGCGGCGTGGATGTCGGAGGTGGTGGCGGCGCTGGCCGCGATGGGCGCGAGCCTTGCAGCACTTGCCAGTTCAGAGGTGGGCGAGGTGCGGCTGGCCGGTGCGGGCAGCTCATCCACCATGCCGCAAAAGCAGAACCCGGTGGGGCCGTCCGTACTGATCGCGCTTGGGCACCAGATGGGCGGACAGATGGCCAGCCTGCAAGCGTCCGCGTCGCACCAGCATCAACGCGATGGGGGCGCATGGTTCACCGAATGGATGGTGCTGCCGCAGATCGCACTGGCCTGCGCCAGCGCAATCGAAACGGCATGTGGGGTGCTGGACGCGTTGGACCCCGTGCCCGCGCGCATGGCCGGGAACCTCACCGGCACGGGGACGATCCACGCCGAAGCACTGAGTTTTGCGCTGGCCGCCATCATGCCACGACCCGACGCACAGGCCGCAACCAAAGCGCTGGTGGCCGACGCGCTGTCGTCGAGCCGAACGCTCGAGACGGTGGCGCGGGCTGCATACGCAGATCTGCCCAAAGACCTCTTTGACGCGCATGCGCAGATGGGGGATGCGCCCGCCGCAGCCCGCGCCTTTGCCACGCGCGTGGACGGGTTATGAAGCCCAGCGTTCTGTTCATTCTTTTTACCGTTATGATCGACGCGATGGGCATCGGGCTGATCGTGCCGGTCATGCCCGAATTGATCCTTGAAGTGCGCGCCGGTGACATCGGCACCGCGGCCCTGTGGGGTGGCGTGCTGTCGACCGTGTTTGCGTTGATGCAGTTCCTCTTTGGTCCCTTGCTGGGCGCGCTGTCGGACCGGTACGGGCGGCGACCCGTGCTGCTGATCTCACTGCTGGTGCTGGTCGCGGACTACCTCGTGATGGCCGTGGCGGGCACCATCTGGCTGCTGCTGGTGGGGCGCATGGTGGGCGGGATCACGGCGGCGACGCAATCGACGGCGAATGCCTACATGGCCGACATCTCGGCCCCCGAAGACAAGGCTGCGAATTTTGGGCTGATCGGGGCGGCCTTCGGCCGCGGCTTTGTGTTTGGGCCCGTCATCGGGGGGCTGCTGGCCGAGTACGGCACGCGCGCGCCATTTTATGCCGCAGCCGGGCTGGCCGCGCTGAACGCCATCTTTGGCTATTTTGTGCTCAAGGAAACGGTGGATGACCGGATCCGACGCCCATTTGCATGGTCGCGGGCCAATCCACTGGGCCTGTTCCGTCATCTGGCGCGGTTGCCGGGTTTGGGCCCACTCTTGTGGGTGTTCTTCTTTTATCAAGTCGCCTTCACCGTCTATCCGGCTGTCTGGGCCTATTACACGGCGGAGCGGTTCGACTGGTCGCCCAGCATGATCGGGTTTTCCCTGTTTCTCTTCGGGATCTCGCTGGCAGCGGTGCAGGGTGGTCTGATCCGTCCCATCCTGCGGGTGCTCGGTGAGCGTGGTGCGGTGGTCTATGGCCATGTGGCGGATATCGCGGTGTTCGTGGTGATCGGCCTTGTCTGGTCGGGCCCGGCACTGTTGATCCTGACACCGCTTGCCGCCCTGCCCGCGGTCATCACGCCCGCCTTGCAGGGCATCATGTCGAAGTCCGTGGGCGACGACGCGCAAGGAGAGCTGCAGGGAGCGCTCACCTCGGTATCTGCGCTGGCCATGGTGATGTCACCGCTGGTCATGACGGCCTCGTTCTCCGTCGCCATTGGTCCGGCAAGCCCGACCTACCTGCCCGGCGCGCCGTTTTTCCTGTCGGCTGTCTTGATGGCGGCGGCGCTGGCCCTGTTCCTGCGATCCGGCCGACGGGTCGCGGTGACTTAGCGTCAGCCGTGCAACTGCGCCACAAACGCGTCGGTTTCGACCAAGCGCATGTCGGAAAGCCGCGCGAGCGTGGCGGCAAACATCTGCGACGCGAGGGACCATGCAGACTATCAAAGCCGCCGTGTGCCACGCGTTTGGCGCACCATTGCAGATCGAAAACATCCAGATCCGCAGTCCGGACGTCGGCGAGGTTGAGGTCGACCTTGATGCCGTTGCCATCTGCCATTCTGACATATCCTTTGCCGATGGGGCCTGGGGCGGCAGCCTGCCTGCGGTTTACGGCCACGAAGCGGCCGGCCGTGTGCGTTCGGTGGGCCCGAATGTGACCGGCGTTGCGGCCGGGGACAGCGTGGTGGTCACATTGATCCGCGCCTGCGGAACATGCCCCAGCTGTGCGTCCGGCAAACCCACGATTTGCGCCACACCCTATGATGGCGATGCAGGGCCGATCCGGACAGCGGACGGTGGCCGCTTGACCCAGGCGATGGCCTGCGGCGCCTTTGCCGAGCGGGTGGTGGTGGACCAGAGCCAGGTCGTCCGCATTCCGGGCGAGATGCCCAAGGACGCAGCCAGCCTGATCGCCTGCGGCGTGATCACCGGCGTCGGCGCGGTGGTGAACGCCGCCGGTCTGCGCGCGGGCCAGGATGTGGTGGTGATCGGCGCGGGGGGTGTTGGCCTCAACGCGATCCAGGGCGCGCGCATCGCGGGCGCACGGCGGATCGTGGCCGTGGACATGACCGAGGGAAAGCTCGACGATGCCATGGCTTTTGGCGCGACACATGGGGTGTTGGCCACCGCAAAGTCACCCTGGCGGGCGTCCTACAAGGCGTTGGGGGGCAAAGGGGCGGAGGCGGTGATTGTCACCGTAGGGGCCATTCCGGCCTATGAGCAGGCGCCACGCTATCTGGGCGCGGGCGGCAAGGTCGTCATGGTCGGCATGCCGCATTCCGGCGCAAAGACGGAATACGAACCGGTGATCCTGGCGGCCCTTGGCCAGGGCATGATCGGGTCCAAGATGGGCGATGTGGTGATCCAGCGGGACATTCCGTGGATGGTGGACCTGTACCTGCAGGGGCGGTTGCAGCTTGACAGTCTGATCTCGGGCCGGTGGTCTCTGGACCAGATCAACGAGGCGATTGCGGACACCAAGGGCGGCAAGGCCAGGCGGAATGTGATTGTGTTTTAACGGCGGCGGCGATTTTTGGAAAAATCGCATTTGGGGGGCCAGCCCCCCACCCCCCCCCCGCCGTATTTGTCAAAGAAAAGAAGCAGGGGATCTGTGATGAAGCTGCGTGATGTGGATGTGATTGTGACCGCCCCTCCGGCACCGGGATGGGGCGGGCGCTACTGGATCCTTGTGAAGGTAACGACCGATGACGGGATCGTCGGTTGGGGCGAATGCTATGCGGCCTCGGTCGGGCCGGAGGCGATGCGCGCGGTGATCGCCGATGTGTTCGAACGCCATATGGCGGGCGAAAACCCCGAGAACATCGAACTGATGTTCCGCCGCGCCTATTCGTCGGGGTTCACGCAGCGGCCTGACCTGACCGTGATGGGGGCCTTTTCGGGGTTGGAAATCGCGTGTTGGGACATTCTGGGCAAGGCGCGGGAGCGACCGGTATGGGCCCTGTTGGGCGGACGGATGAACACGAGGGTCCGCGCCTATACCTACCTCTACCCGCTGGCGCATCATGGTCTGGACACGTTCTGGACCTCGCCCGAGATGGCGGCGGAGTCCGCGCTGGACTGTGTCGCGCGCGGCTATACGGCGGTAAAGTTCGATCCGGCAGGGCCTTACACCTTGCGCGGGGGGCATATGCCAGGGATGCGCGACATCTCGATGTCGGTGGCGTTTTGCAAGGCGATCCGGGACGCCGTGGGCGATCGGGCGGATCTGCTTTTTGGCACGCATGGGCAGTTCACCACCGCAGGCGCCATCCGGCTGGGACAGGCCCTGGAGCCCTACAGCCCGCTGTGGTTCGAGGAGCCAATCCCGCCGGATGCCGTGGAGGAGATGGCAAAAGTCGCGCGTGCCGTCCGGATCCCCATCGCCACGGGTGAGCGGCTGACCACCAAGGCCGAATTTGCGCCCGTGTTGCGCAGCGGCGCAGCGACGATCCTGCAGCCCGCCCTCGGCCGCGCAGGCGGGATCTGGGAGATGAAGAAGGTGGCCGCCATGGCCGAGGTCTACAACGCACAGATGGCTCCGCATCTTTACGCCGGGCCCGTCGAGTGGGCGGCGAACATCCACCTGGCAGCCTCGATCCCCAACCTGCTGATGTGCGAGACGATCGAGACGCCCTTCCATGACCAATTGATCCGGGGCACGATCCGTGTCGAAAACGGCTTTGTCACACCGCCAGACGCACCGGGCCTGGGCATTGAGGTGGACGAAACGCTGGCCCGTGCGCACCCCTACACCGGGGACGGGTTGCACTTGCAGATGCAAGAGGCGCCCTGCGACTATGAACAGGGCAACGCGTTCGAAGGCGGCGCGCCCGCGCCGCGGGACTAGTTCTGATGCATGACGCCATAAACAATGCGCGGCAGGGTATCACCGGTGGCACTGCTGCCCAGTTCGATCACGCCTGACCCTGTCAGCGCTATCGTCTGACGGCGGATGTAAAACTCCGGGTTGTCGCCAATGGTGACGGTGGAGCCTGCCGAACTGCTGTCCTTGAATTCAACGATACCGCCGCGGACCGAGACGGCGCCGTGCACGCGACTGACCCATGCTTGGGGCATGATCAGGTCGCATTGCGGCGAACGACCGATCTTGACCTCGCCCCCTTCGGCGATGGTCTGTAACCACCCATCGCAGGACAGGTGCAGCGCCGTGTTGGCCACCTTGCTCGCCTGCGCCACGTTGAACATGGTGGGCTGGGCGATCATCTTGGTCACCCCGTCCTCTTCCTCGGTTTCAGCCAGCAGGGCAAAGATCTCGGTGGGGACATCCGTGCCGCGCAGCGTGATTTCACCCATCGAGCGCAGATCGAGCGTTTCGTCCGGCGAGACATGTTTGACCAGCGTCTTGCTGATCAGCACTTCGTTTTCCTTGGCCTGGCTCGACAGGCGGGCCGTGACATTGATGGCGTTTCCAAAAAGCTCGTTGCCCCGGTAGAGCACGGTGCCCCAGTGCAGGCCGGCATGAACCGACACAGCGCCACTTGCCCCCTGATCGAGGATTTCCTTGGCCGCAACCATGGCCTGATCGGCGTTTTCAAACAGGCACAATACGTCGTCGCCCTTGGACCGGACGAAATCCCCGCCGCGCGCTGTTGCAATGCGCTGCATCCCTTCGACACATTCGAAAACCAGACGGCTTGCCTCGGCATCACCATGCTGTTGGTACAGCGGTGTACTGCCAGAAACATCGGCCATCAAAATCGCACGCTCAATACTCATGCGGGCGTGACCCCCAGAATAAAAACAGGCATTCCCCAAAAACGCCTTACACAGAATCAAATACCTTTAAATGCGCAAAGTATACATGTTTGAGGGCCAAAATCACCTTGTTTGACCGTGCTGCAGCGTATGCGGGCGCTTGGCGCACCGTTCCGTGACCACCCACCACCGGGAATACACGTTGGCCGTGTGACGACCGATCTGGGCGGCGAATCAGGCTTGGCTCAGGGCCGCGCCCTCACTCAGCGCGCGCAATTTGGCGTATGCGATGTCCGGATCAACCACACCAAACCCCGCAAAGGTGCCAAAGCCACAGTCGCTGCCCGCGATCACGCGGTCGGCACCCACGATGGACGTAAACCGCTCGATCCGCTGGCGCACGACCTCGGGGTGTTCGACAAAGTTTGTCGTGGTGTCGACCACACCGGGCACCAGAACCTTGTCATCGGGGATCTCTGCCTTGCGGTCACGGAACACGGTCCATTCGTGTGCGTGGCGAGGGTTCGATGTCTCGAACAGGACATAGCGCGCCTTGGTCGCCATGAGCGTCGGAAAGACCGTGTTCATGTCGATATCGCAGGTGTGCGGGCCCTCGTAATTGCCCCAGCAGATATGCACGCGCACGCAATCCTGCGGAACGTCCGCCAGCGCATGGTTCAATGCCTCGACATGGGCATCGGCAATCCTGACGAACTCCGCGTCACTCAGATCGGCAAAGAGCATGTGGCGGCTGAGCGCGAGATCCGGGCAGTCAAGCTGCAGGTCGAGCCCGGCGGCCACGATGGTTTCGTATTCCTCTTTCATCGCGTCGGCGAGCGCGGCGAGATAGGCGTCGCGCGTCGGATAGAAGTCGTTCTGCAGAAAGAGGGAGATGACGCCCGGTGATGCCGCATTCATGAAACCGCGGCGGACCCCGTGTTTGGCCATGGCGGCCTTGAGGTTGGCGATGTCCTTTTCCAGCTCGCCCTGCCCGCGGCTTGCGACCGCGCCGGTGCACATGGGTCGCGCATATTGCGGCGTGCCGCCGTCATCGGCAAGGCGTTTGAGGAAGCTGGGGAATTGCTTGAGGTCCGCAGGCGCGTTGCGCGGACTGTCGCCCGAAAACCCGGTATAGCGATCCTTGACGTAGGTGGCGTAGCTGATTTTCGACGTCTCGCCGTCGCTGACGATATCAACGCCGGCGGCGACCTGTTTGGCCACGGTGTCGTCCACCGCCCGTGCCATAGCCGCGTCAAAGGCCGCTTGGTCGTAGGCTTCGCCCCGTTCGCGGGCAAAGATGAAATCGACAACTTCCTGGGTCCGGGGCAAGCTGCCCACGTGGGTGGTTTGCACCATGATCGTCCCTCACATTCGTGTTACCGGCCGTTATGGCCGTTCCACAAACGAAGTGCCATCCCAGACGCGCGGTGCCGCACATTTTTCATTTTGCGGGCCACAGAGCGAGAAAGACCCGGTGATCTGGATCGCAAGCACGCCAGACCGGTGCGGCACGATCGTCATCGATGTGCCAAGGTAGTCGAGCGGATCCACATAGCCCCGAGACGACAAAAACACCATCTGACTGCAATTGGCTGCGCCACAGAACGGGCGCGCCAAGGGGCCGTTGCAGCGAAACCCGCCCCAGTTCACGACAAAGTCCGGCCTGCCATCACGATCCAGGTCGCCCGCCTGGACTGCCGTGCCCGGCAGCGGCGTCGGCGCGCCACAACCCTGCCCGATCCGGTTGATCACCTGTTGCGGCACACTCACCGCACCGGCGGGCGCAGCGGGTGCGGCCTCTGCCGCATGCCAGGCGGCGGCGCAGTCGCTTTGCAGCTGCGACAGCGCGTCAGAAAGGCCCGCGACGGGCAGTTGCCAGGCCTGTTCCTGTCCGGGGGCCAGAACAACCGAACGCGCCTGCGACAGCGCGGACCAAAGCGGATCTGAGGCCGCAATATCCACCTGCCAGACCCAGTCTAGTTCGTTGAACGTAATCGTGGGCAGACGGTAGCCCGTCTGATCGGCCCAAAGCACCACGTCGTTGCGGATGATGTCATTGCCCACGGCAACCCGGTCCGTTCCGATCTCGAGCCGGGTCATGCCCCGGGCCAGCGGCGCAATCTCGTGCTGCTCCACCTCCATCGCGGGACGACGTTGCAACGACGGCGCAAGGCAGACCAGATCGACCGATACGCCCGCCCGTGCTGTGTGGACCACATAGTGCCCACCATCCATGGTCCGCGGTTGCCAGACCTGCGCCTGCGCAATCCCGGCCCAGAGGACGAGGAAGACCGCAATCAGCCTTGCCATGTGGGTCCTGCGGGATCGTCCGTGCCGACGATGTGATAAAGCGAGGCCTCGCCGGTCATCGACGGAGCGGCGGTGTGGGACAGGTTTTCCGGCACGCTCATCGTATCGCCGGGGGCCAGCGTGGTCTCGCCCCCCTCCCATGTCACGCGCCAATGGCCGCGCATGGGCATGAGGACGGAGGGGCGGTCGTGACTGTGCATGTCCGAGGTTGCGCTTGAACGCGTGATCAAATCAACCTCGAAGCCCGGTTTGTCACGGATGATCCCGGTCTCACCGATCACTTTGCAGGGCGTGTCCTTGGCCAAACAGACCATGTCCCAATAGCGCCGCACGCCCATGCCCACGACCTGCATCGGTGACATCTCGGGGTAGGTTTTCAGTTCGTCCTCGGTCAGCAGCGGCATGGGGTTCACGCCGTCGGGCAGGGTCTCGCCCCTTTTGCTGTCATAAAGCTTGCCATTCTCTCCCAGCACCAGCCCGTGATCCGAGGCATCCTCGATCACCTGCGGCGCCCAGATCACGCCGCCGCCCGCATCGTCACCGCCAAGGATCGCCATGATCATCCCGTAGTCCGTGCCGATATTCTCGAAGCCGCGGAAGATGCCGGTGGGAATGTTGATGATGTCGCCTTCTTCCAGCACTACCTCGCCAGCCGTTCCCCAGCGCCCCCAGAAAAACCGCCAGCGCCCCGACAGCACAAAGAAAACCTCCGCGGTGCGGTGGCTGTGCAACGAGTTGCGGCATTTCGGCGGTTGCCCCGCCGCCCCGATGTTAAACCCGTGCGGAATGCCGATATGCACATGCTGGTCCGGGCTTTCCGACACCCCACCGCCGATGATCGTAAAGTTCTCCTTTTGATCGGAGCCGGGCGTGTGCGCGTCGATGAACGCGGTCTTGCAGGGCATCACCGCGCCATAGCGGACGATGCGGGGCTCCATTTCGGCGGGGGTCATCGGGGGGTCCTTTCTGGTGGCATGAGCGGTTTGGGCAGTGGGTCGCCCGGCGTTGTGTTGGTCATCTCGGCGTGGATCCAGACCATGCGGTCGCAGAACCAGACCTTTGGCAGCACGGTGGCAACGACGCCCAGTAGGGTGGCCCACGGGTTCAATACGATCAGGCCATAGATCAGGGGGACCGCGCCCAGGGCACTGAGGCCCGTAAGGATATGCGACGCGCGCACATGATGCGCGGCCACACCATAGTGATCACGGGCGAGGAAGATCCGTTCGCCCAGAGTGCCACGCGAAGCCCAGGTGCCGAAATCCGATGGTGGGGGAAAGGCGCGGGGGTTGTACCAAGTCCAGGCTGCGGCCAGCAGAAACAGCGGCAGCGCACCCCACCCGATCCAGGTCCGCGACCAGATCGCCAGCACGATGAGCGGCAAGCATGTGAACCGCGTCCAAACGCTGAGCGGGTTCGCATGACGCCGCCAGTCGGCGGCGCCCATGCCCATCAGGCGTTCGGCAGCGCGATAGATGTCGGTCATCCCTGCCCCTTTAGCGCGGCATTCTCGGCCTCAAGCTCCGCGATACGCGCATTCAGCGCGTCCATCTCTGGACCGACCAGCTGACCGATTTCCGCTGCATCGAAACGCGGTGTGATGAATTGCGGACAGTTCCAATCAAACGCCTCGAGCGTTATGACCACCAGTCGCTCCACGCGCCCCTGCCCGTCGACGGACAGTTGTTCGGCAAGCGCTGGATCATCGGCGGCACTCATAAACCGCGCCCGGCCTTGCAGCTTCATCCGCGCCCGGCGCGGGTAATCCATCAGGAACAGCGAAACCCGGTTGTTGGCGTCGACGTTGCCTTCGCTGACATGCTGCTTGTTGCCGCGGTAGTCGGCAAAGGCCAACGTATGATCGTCCAGAACCGTGAGGAAGCCCTGAGGTCCACCGCGGTGCTGGATGTACGGCCAACCCGTCTCGGACACGGTGCCGAGATAAAAGGACGTCCGGCTTGTGACAAAGTCGATATCATCCCGGTTCAGTGGGCGGGCACGCGCGCCATAGCTGCGCGCATACATTTCGGCGCTGCCGTCCGCCTCTTGCAGGGCCTTGACCCGTTTGGTGAACATGATGTCGTCGTAGCGTTGCATGGCTCAGATCCCTTGCCTGACCGCATTTGCCGCGGGCAGGTTCGAGTTGGGGACTGAGTGGTTCCAATGCAAGCGCATAGTCTAACCCGTCTGCAACAAGATCTGTTTCCAGACCGACGTCTCGTCAAACAAAGTGAATTCCCGGCGGATCTTCGCTGGGGCCGCACCCAAGCTGCCGAACTCGGCGTGGCTGATCCCCAGCAGGTAGACCTCCGCCCCTGTTGGCGCGCCGAAATAGCCCCAGCCGTCATGCTTGCCATGCAGGCTCCACCGGATCGCGGAGCGTGGCGGCAGCGTTGGGTCCTCGCGCCCGATCTGGTGGTCGATGGTGAATATGGCATCAGGAAACGACGCGCGCAGACCCATCCAGAAACGGTCCACCGGACCGGTGCCATGGCCAGTCTCGCCCCCTGGGTACTCTGACTGGACAGCGCGATCATATTCACCGGGGATCACCGCCATGTCGGCACCCATGATCCGCTCGAGAATACTCGAGTATTGCGCACCCCATGCGTTGTCGTTGCCACGCCCCATGTAAGGGCCGGGTTTGTCGGTGGCGGGGGTCAACGGGCGCACACAGGCCTCCGGCCCACCTTCGCGCGCGATGAGGTCGGCGGCGTAATCCTTGGCGTTCCAACCGATCTGGCGCACGATGGCCGTCTGATCGCGGATCAGCCATTCGTCATTGATCTGGTCATTGATCGCGTGGCAGTCGGCAATGATACGGTATTGCAGCTTCTTGCCCGACGCCTTGCCATAGACCCCGTCGGCGAGATGCGTCGCCGTGCTCAGGATCCGGTGCGACGACAGCATCCCCTCCTCCGGCGTCCCGCTCCAGATCACATCCTCGCCCAGCAATTCCCGATCCGGAAACTCGGCCAGGGTCGCCATGGTCGCCCCGATGACCTTTTCATTGCCAACGACGACCGAGGCCGGCGACCGCACCACAATGTCCGGGCTGTAATAGTGGTGCAGGGTCGCGATGCCGCGATCCTCCCAGATTTCCTTGGTGATGCCGATGATGTAGTCGGGGAAATCCGCCCAACGGTTCGAAAAGCCCTTCATGAGGTCCATCCTTGAGGAATACGGGCCGAGCCGCGCAGGATGAGCGGGCCATCCAGCGCCACGCGGCGGGGTTTGGTGTCGGGATCGTTCAGGCGATCCATCAGGATATCGACGGCGGCCTGGGCCAACCGGCCTGCGGGTTGGCGCACGGTGGTGAGGTCATAGCTGGGCCATGCCGACAGTGTCACGTCGTCATACCCCACTACAGACACGTCACCCGGCACGGCCAAGCCAAGCTCGAACCGCAGCACATCCATCACGGCAAAGGCCATGTGATCGTTGGCGCAAAACACGGCATCGGGCCGGTCCGAGCCGCCAAACATCTCGCGCGCGACGACCTTGGCCTTGTCGAAGTCAAAGTTGCTGACACCGCGCGCGGACAAGCGTTTGCCCGCGCCGCTCAGACCCGCAAGAAACCCCGCCTCGCGGTCGCGCTGGGTCGACGCCCCTTCCCATCCGGCGATATGCGCAATCCGTTCGTGACCGCCAGCCACGAGGAAATCCGCCAGCTTGCGACCGCCTTGATAATTATCCGACGTGACCGCCGACAGCCGCGCATCGTCTTGCGTGCGGTTGAAAAGCACGATGGGAATGCCCGCCGCCTCGCACCGTTGGGTGAGATCGTTGGACATGCCGACGCTCGCGGCGATGATGCCATCCACCTGATAGTCCAACAGCTCTTCCATCACCTCGTCCGCCTCGGTGACCGAGTTCGACGCCATGAACACCAGCACGTGATAGCCCTGCTCCTGCAACAGACGGCTGAGCCGTTCGATGGCTTCGGGATAAAAGTGGTTCTCCAGATAGGCCACCAGCAGCCCGATGATCCGACTGCGCCCGGTGATCAGCCCACGGGCCAGCACGTTCGGGCGATAGCCCAGGGCCGAGGCCGCCTGCCGCACCTTCTCTGCCGTGCGCTTGGACACCGAGGCGCCAGGTGTGAACACACGGCTCACGGCAGAGCGGGAGACCCCGGCCCGCGTCGCAACATCCAGCGCTGTGACCTTGTCTGGCATCAGTCGGCCGTCCAGCCTCCGTCGATCAGCATATGCGTGCCCGTGACCATCGCGGACGCGTCCGAGGCGAGGAATTGGACGGCCCCCATGATATCGCTGACCTCGCCCACGCGCGGCAGCTTAATCTTGTCCATGATCCAGGCGTAGCGTTCCGGGTTCTCGAAAGTCGCGGCGGTCAGGGCCGTGCGGATGAAGGTCGGACAGATCGTGTTGATACGGATCCCCGCCTTGCCCCACTCGATCGCCATGGCTTTGACCATCCCTTCGACGCCGTGTTTGGTGGCGCAATAGACGCTGCGGTCGATCCCGCCCACATGACCCATCTGAGACGAGATATGGATGATCGAGCCTGGTTTGCCCGCCGCCATCAGCGCGCGTGCCGCATAGGTCGACAGGAAATAGGCGCTGCGCAGGTTGATGCTGACCACAGCATCAAAATCGTTCGGATCCGCGTCGATTGCGGGGCCGTGCCGCGCGAGCCCGGCGGAGTTCAGAACAATGTCAAAGGGCTGCGCGAACGCGGTCTGGACCGCGTCCAGATCCGTCTGATCAAGCGTCAGCGCTTCGGCGCTCCACCCTTCGCCCTGCATCGCGCTCACCACATCCGCCAGCACGTCACCGCGCCGCGCGGCACAGACCACATGCGCCCGAGCCTCTGCCAGCGCCACCGCACAGCCAAGGCCGATGCCGGACGACGCACCCGTTACCAACGCGCGCTTGCCGCTCAGATCCAGCGGCGGTGTGCGGGGCAAGTCGGTCATGCGGCACGCCCCATCTCGGGGTCGAAGCCCACCCGCGCCTTGTTGAACTCGCGCATCCGCGCCAGCACGTCCACGCCCAGCTGATCATACATGTGCAGCAGGTCCACCATCACCCAATTCTCCCGTATCAGACCACGCTCAAGCCGCCAGAAATCGAGGCTGCGCATGGCGATCTTCTTGTCCACCGGCGGCAGGCCCAACCATCCCCCATGCGACAGCGTCTGGTACATGTTGGGCCACCCGGTGACCGCAGCATAGTCGCGATCCCCGAAGAAGTGATAGACGATCTCATCCACATAAGCGCCCCGGTCCGGCATGGCGTTCAGGAACGGGATCTGGTGCCAGTTGCGAAAGCCCGCGATGCCGCGCCCCGTGCCGCTGCCCGCCGGGCCGTACCATGTCATTTTGGGATGCCAAAACCGCTCCATCTCCATCACGTCGGGCCCACCCTGGCTGGGATGGCGTTTCATGTGTGCGAGCATGTCAATGATATGCTGGCAGGTGGCCTGCCCATGCTCTGCATCGTAAGGTCCGGGCACCAGCCCATCACAGGTGGCGGGCCCAGGAATATGCCATTCGCGCCCCAGCGACGGCACCATCGGCCAGGCACCGGCCTGCATCATGACCTCTGGTATGTCCCAGAGCGCCTGCATCTCGGTGATCTTGCCGCCCTCGCACCGGTAGAACTCGTGGAACCGCATGTGGACCAGGTGCCCGGTGGACGGAATGTCGAGCCAGGGTGCCGCGAACGTGCCCGTGTAGAAACCGCCACACCCGACCCATGCGGCCCCGTCCGGCGTTGGCCCGGCCATCACGATGTGATCGCGCCGCTCCAGATCGGGGACTGCGCGCGCAAGCGGGGCATAGACCGCATCGACATAGGCATCCACGCCCACCGTCGTCTCGAACGGAAAGGCGAGGTGGAAAACCGCGTCCTCCGAACAGGCTGCACGCAATGCCGCCCGCACATCTTCGAGGTCGAAGTCGTACATCGCTGCCCGTACAGGGGCGAGCAGCGCCTTGTGATCCGTATGTGCATCCGTCATGCCGCGCGTCCTTCAAGCTGCGCCAACAGATCGACACCCATCTGCTGGAACAGGTGGATCATGTCGACAAACACCCAGTTTTCCGTGAACTGCGCCCCGTCGCGCAACCAGAAATCCAGCCCCGATACCTCGATCGCCGCACCCGAGGCCGCATGCCCAAGATATGGCCCGCGATGATGCCCAACCACACCCATCGGGCCCGAGGCCGCCAGTATGCGCCCCTCGGCAAACAGGCTTTCGAGGTGCATGACCTTGCGGTCTGGAAAGGCAATCAGCCAGGGCTGCTGGTGAAATGTCTCGAATTCGGCGAGCGACAGACACGCGCCGATGCCACCCGGCCCGTACCATTTGACGTTGGGATGAAAGTAGCGCGCCATGCCCATACTGCTCAGATCCGCCTCGTCAAAGCTGTTGAGCCCGCCAAAGATGAAGTCGCGCCCGAACCGCAGGCTCTCGGTCGTCTCCGCCGTGTTCTGCGGGTCCGTCAGGACACCGTCGAACCCGGTCGGCGCCGGGTACACATGCATCGCCCCGCGCGGACGCGGCAGTACCGGGTGGCCAATCTGATCGCACCAATCCACAAGGTCCCAGATCGTCTGGGCATGCGTCACCCGGCCCGCACCGTCAAAGCACAGGAACTCGCCCCACCGGATGCGCAGATCCGTATCGGTTGCAGGGATGCCGAACATCGGCGCCACTGCGCGCCCGGTGTAATAGCCGGTGCCTGCCACCCACCACGCACCGTCGTCGCCGCCCGCCTCCGAGGCATCGGATTGCCCGCCCGCAAAGATATGCGTGTGCCGCTGCAGATCAGGAAGGGCGGCGCGCAGCGGTGCGAACATCTCGGCCACAATGCCAGCGCCGCTCGTCTGCACGCCCACAGGCGCGGGCCCGTGCCACTGCGCCAGAGCCTCCAACATCGGCACCGCCGTTTCCGGCGCACGATCCAAGGCGGCCCAAAGATCCAGCGCCGCCTGCTTGTTCCGTTGATTGATATCGCTCACGTGGGCGATCCCTGTCTTTGTCCCGATAAATCCTGGGGGGAGCGCAGCGGGGGGCCAGCCCCCCGCTGCACTTTGATCCCCTACTCCGCGGCGTCCCGTGCGGGCGCACCTTCGCCATAAGGGACGTTGACACCGCCATAGCGCCGCACCCGCAGGTTGCACTGCTCCGCGTGGCCCACGAACCCCTCCAGCATGCACAGCCGCGAGCCATAGGCACCGATCTCGGCGGCCGCCTCATCGGTCGTGACCTTCTGATAGGAATGTGTCTTGAGGAATTTGCCGACCCAAAGACCCCCCGTATACCGCCCGGCCTTTTTCGTCGGCAGCGTGTGGTTGGTGCCGATGACCTTGTCACCATTGGCCACGTTGGTGCGCGGGCCAAGAAACAGCGCACCATAACAGGTCATGTGTTCCAGGAACCAATCGTCGCGGTCGGTCATCACCTGCACATGCTCCGAAGCGACATCATCGGCGACCTGCAACATCTCCTCGTAGGTGGCGCAAAGAATGACCTCTCCGTACTCCGCCCAAGATTTCGCCGCCGTCTCCGCAG
>ERZ1740067.699-NODE-699-length-25635-cov-7.600039_pt1 | contig 25635 bp, 24 predicted proteins | sample MGYA00581736_ERZ1740067 | MGnify/ENA primary metagenome ERZ1740067 (study PRJEB43018, sample SAMN04849236) | marine metagenome | isolation source: floating plastic debris | place: Pacific Ocean | collected 2008-08-27 | study: EMG produced TPA metagenomics assembly... | reverse complement strand
TTCATCTACCAGGCTTGTAAGGTATCGACGATGAAGTCACTGGTTTTATAGGAAAGCCGACGCTGGTAAACAACTCACCCGTATCTTCATCAACGATGCCACACGGGATATAGGTTTCTTTAACACCCATGTCGTGGTCGTCGGCTTGTCGATTTCCTCAAGTGAGCCCACCTCTCGATATTTTGCCCAGTTGAACCGTTGCTTGACGGTCCAAACTCACGCACTTGGCTGACTACTCTGATTGTTTGTCCTTACGCTCGATGTTCTCGAAGATTAAATGCTTAAAAGGTTCGTCGTTTCACCCTTGATAGGTAGGACGCCGCTAGACGCAAGTCTTCTAGCTGAGAATCACTTAGCGGATGAATCATTGGCAACAGTCTGACATTTTGGATGGGATGTTGGCTAATTCATTCTATCCGTCCGGTATGTTCTTTGCTAAGACTGACCTTAAGTGGCGCACAAGTGTACGTAACGCCGAAGACCTTGGACAAGGTCTTCGGCGTTACGCATCGTGGTATTACGGCTAGCCAGCTCTATTATCAGTCAAGGAGTTCTCCACTAGCTTGTAGTGCATGCAGTCTTTGGTACAAGCCACCTTCTTCTAGTAGCTCATCATGACTGCCGACTTGGCTAACCTGGCCTTGGTCTAGCACAACGATTTTGTCGGCGTCGCGGACGGTACTGAGACGGTGCGCAATGATAATGAGCGTACGGGTACCAAAGAGCGATCGCATCGCTACCTGAATCGCCCGCTCTGACTCGTAGTCCAAACTAGAAGTTGCCTCGTCAAACACCAGTACATCCGGGTTGACGATTAGCGCCCTGGCAATGCCAATGCGCTGACGCTGCCCACCCGACAAGCGGACCCCGCGCTCACCCACCGTTGTGAAGTATCCCTTCGGTAGCTTCTCGATAAAGTCATGGGCTTGTGCAATCTCACAGGCCGTTTTGATTTCCTCAAACGTTGCGTCAGGATTACCATAGAGCAGATTTTCCATTAACGTGCCGTTGAAGATATCGACCTCCTGGTGCACAATCGCCAGTCGCTTGCGATAGCTGCTGACATCGAGCTGACGAATGTCTTTACCGTCGATGAGGATGTGGCCACTGCTTGGTTCAAAATAGCGGAATAACAGTTTTACCAGCGTGGATTTCCCAGAACCAGAACGGCCAACCAAGGCAACCGTTTTGTAAGGCTCTATGAGCAGCTCAATGTTTTTGAGCACTGGCGCATCGGTACTGTAGCCAAACGTCAGCTGCTGAAAGTGCACCTTCCCTGTGAACTGATAGCTGGGGCCATCAAGCAGCAGTGCCCCGGCATCGCGACCGGGTGGCAAGGCCGTAAACTCGCGAAAGCGGGCCATCGGTGCATATCGCCGAGCAAACATCTCAGCCAAATCACAGATTGGGTCAACCTCGGCATAGGCCATACTGGCAACCGTGAGCACCGTGATAAAGTGCCCGACTGAAATTCTGTTGTTAACTGTGAGCCACAGCGTTGCTGCGAGCACAGCAAACATGCAGATCTGCACCACCGTTCGCTGGTATGCACTCAGCCAGGTATATCCCTTGTGAATACGATAGTCGAGCACCTTGAACTCACGATCCAGCCGTTGAGTTTGGCGCTTTAGCTCTGTCAGCTCGTTGCCAAAGGCCTTAACGGTCTTGATATTAGTGATGATTTCAGAATTGCGGCTGTCTGTATTCTCAATGTACTTGTCGAGCTTTTCTTCCTTAGCAGAAAGGACCATTAAGCCCGAGAAGCTGTAGAAAAGAATGCCCGCAACCGACACCAACACAAGAACGGCCACACGCCAATCGATCAGACCAATGAGGACAAAAACACCGATAATGCGCATCGCTTTGGGGATGAGCATAGCGACTAGACCTGGGTAGGTCCAGGTAAAGTTCGAGAGCCCTTTGGCGACTCTGGCAGCAATGCGACCAGGATTGTTTTCGTCATAGAATTCGAGCGGTAGTGTGAGAATTTTTCTCATCGCGACTTCAGCATTTTCGCGGCGGGCACGAAAGGCTGTATCCCAGCTATACCAGCCACCAATCAGGGGCTGAAGCGGCGAGAGAACAATAGTCACTAGGCCGATAGAGGCGACTAACGTCCATAGGGAGAATTGAGAGGATGGCGTGCGGTTGAGCGCGATCGCAACCCCATCAATCACCCGTTGCAATACAGCATCGATCGACTGCTGAGAGATGATATTGAGAATTTGCCCTGTAGCATAGGGGATAAATAGGTCAATGACTTGAAAGAAGCTAATTAACGCGGCGCTAAAGAGCGTGATTCGCCAGTAATTCTGGTAATAGCCCAGAATACTTAGAAACTTCTGCATGGGTCTAAAGAAACGTTTGGTAGAAGACGGGAAAAGAATTATCGGGTTTGAAGTCTTGTTTTCTGCCGATAGAGACTGTTTTTTCTTTGAAAGAACAAAGCAGCGCAATCGGTCAGTGTCTTGAAGACACTGCTGTGAGCAGACGTCGTTGCTTGTGATCTACCGTGAAGAGAAAATACGGATCTATCTGCTAAAAGACATAAGCAGATAGTCGGAGCGACACAAAATTGTTGCTGCGGCACAAGAGCCCCACAGCTCAATACCGCTACGTTCGTCGAGCGTAGCGGCGCATCATGTAGAGTCAAATCGCACCGCACTACCTGCCGTGTCAATGGAATAACACCACGGACACAGTAGCTGAGTACGACTGTGCGATTACTCTGTAATTTCTTTTCAGTTAAGCCGTAGAAGGAATAGGCAACGCTAAGACTGAGTAGAAACAGGTGGGTAAATAATTAACATCGTAAGACCTCCTAAAAATTGCTTGAAATGCTGATGTATAGGTGATTGTAGGTGGGTTGCTCGCTTAGATAGCAGCGCCAATGAATACGCGATGGGAAGGGTGCTGAATCATACTTTTCTCTCTAACGCCGTTAGAGTTCTCTCTGTTGAAGGACACTACTTACAAATTATATCTAGAGCAATACTAACCAGAGAAAATTGATTGCGCAACCGTTTTCCCAAATTTTCTTATTTTGTGAAGAGAGGTAAATAAACCAAGAGGGGTAAATAAATTGTGGGGAGCTAATGGCTTTGCCCTAGCATTACCCACGAGGTCGACCTTCTTTCCATGTATGGGAGGGAAGTCCACACAAGCTGTCAGGGACGTTAGCTTTAGTCTCTAGAACAGGAGCATATATGGCTCTTATGGTAAATGATGTAGTCAAGTTACAAATGATGCAATCACGAGTAAAAGATCCCAAAGGCGAGTACGGTGAGCCCTTGGGATCGTACTCAGGAGAAACGTATTCAGGAGAAACTTAACTTGATTTGGTTGATACTGCTGTAAGAAAAATCAACAGAGAAGAGCCTTTGTCACAAGAAAAGTCTTCTCTGTTGATTTAGGTTGAATTAGCCTAGCTGCCAACTTCCGCGCTATACAAATTAGCGCTATGCAAATCGAGCTACCTGATTAAAGGCCGCATTTACATTGCCACTAACCGAAATAGTATCACCGCTACTCAGCTCAATGTTCAGCAGTCCTCGGTCTCGATTAACGGCATCAATAGAGCCGCCCGCACTAAAGAACTCTCTAAAGTCGAGACGATCGTTGCGGCCAAAGCCAACAATGCTATCCGCATCGACAGTAACATCCTCTAGCAAATCACTGCCAAAGATGAACACATCACGTCCAGAGCCACCATTCAAAGTATCAGAGCCAATGCCACCTTCAAGTAAACTGCGACCTCCACGACGACCCCCACTCAGAATATCGTCGCCAGCACCACCAATCACTGCGCCGCGTTGGATACCGCGAGAGCTATCGTAAATATCATCGCCACTACCCAAAATTACATCGCCATTGATTGTGCCAAGGTTTGTCACATGGATACTGCCAAGCGCTTCGCTGCCTGCGATCGCATCTCGACCCCGAATCACCCCTCGTCGGTTCACCTCAATCTGTACATTTTCAGCATTCGCCTCTACTTCCACCGCATCGCCATTTACACTCAAACGGCTACGGCGATTAACCGTCAAACTATCGTTAGTTCCTAAAACAACAGTTTCACGCTCACGTCCCGAGACCACGATGTCTTCTGGTAGCCCACCTAAACCACCCTGCAACTGTCCTCGGATTGCCCCACCTGGCGAGCCGTTGGTATGAATATTCCAATACAGCGGAATTTCTTCACCGCTTCCCGCATTTTGAATATCGTCTACAAACTCACTCAGCGAAATCAAAGCCGGATCGCTCAACTCCCAGATGCCTTCCAACGTTGTAGATCCATCCTCATTCTGAGTAATTCGCAAATCATCATTATCTTGACCGTCTGCCGCAGGTGCAACCAGATCAATCAATCCGAATGCAACACCACCATTCACCCCACGTTCCGCATTGTGAAGATGAATTCGGGTGACATCATCGCTCGTGTCTTCAGTTTGCGCAGAGCCATCACCCACAAACTGACCAAAATCCAACCCTGAAACTGTCAAACGATAGCTCAGTGCATCGCCAAACTCATTAAGAACAAACTCAGAAAAGCCGCTTGCATTTGGATCCCCTCCTCCATCCGGTTCTTGGCCCGCCGTCAGTGCCGAAGAGAGCTGCGCTGATGGATTAGAACTCACGCGAATCCGAGCAATCTGATAGTCAGGCGCAGTAAAATCTGCATTCACAAAGCGCGCATCGTCCAAAATGCCACCACTGCCAACCGGGTTAAAGCCTTCACTCAGTTGTACAACACCATTCTCATCAACGCCCGTATTCGGCGTTTGCTGTCCAAAAAAAGCCGTATTCACCGGAAGCTCATCGTTCACCTCGGTGCCCGCATCCAGCGCCTGGGATCCTGTTACTAGAATGTCAGCGCCCAGAAAATTCCCCTCATCATCAAAAATCTCATGCACCACCGGATTACCATTCGCGATAAACGTATCGTTGCTCGGTAATACCATAGAGGCATAGTTAAAAAATCGCCCCTCAGAAACATCTACATTGAAAGTCTGACGAACAGATGCACCCGGTGCAATTGGTGCGTTACCCAGCGTGCCATCCACATCACCTAGCCCGCTTAGCGCAAACTCTTGACTAATCAAAGCCGTATCGCCATCTTCTGCCAAACTCTCTAGCCCTGGCGAAACGGGTCGACCACGATCATAGGTGTCAAACTCACCATTATGAAAACCGACCCACAGAGGCGTTAGGTTTGTACCTGCAGTGGGTGCAGCGTTGTCGATAGTCACCGTAACCTGATTAAGAGACATAGGAATTCCTTTTTTGATCTGTTGAAGATAAATGTTGTTCAAAACAAACGTTTGGAAACAGCTGCATCATAGAGATTTCAACAGATGTCGATCTTGAGGCGTCAGACCTATTTTTAGACTTAGGACTTTAGACCTAGACGAGAGAGAATATCGTGAATGCTCCGCAAAGCGAGAGTTTCATCGACAATGTGTCGCTGCATCTGACGGGAAACCTCAGCAGATTTTAATCTGCGTCTCATCAAGTTAAAATACGCGGCAACCTGTTTCACTTCACCGCATGCTTTAGTCTTCAGGAATTTGATAAACTTTTGACTGATCGATGTAGGCACAGTTAGCTAATGAGTGAAAGTCCCAGCGGCGTTTCAGATTGGTTTGAGCCGCTGTATGCAGAGGCGGCAGGAAATGTGGAGCAGGTGCCTTGGGCCTTGGCGGCTCCAGCACCGTATCTGACCCATTGGCTACGGGAGAATAAGATAAAAGGGCTTGGCCAGTCTGCTGTGGTGGTGGGATGTGGGTTGGGTAACGATGCCGAAGCGCTAGCAGCGGCAGGGTTCACTGTAACCGCTTTTGATGTGTCGGGAAGTGCGATCGCCTGGGCTAAAAAGCGCTTTCCCAACACATCGGTAAACTATGTAACGGCTGATTTATTTCAGCTGCCTTCGGAGTGGCAGAGCGCTTTTGAGTTGGTGTTTGAGTTTCGTACGATTCCGTCTCTACCGCTGAGCGTGCGAGCCTCATCTATTGAAAGTATTGCTGCGATTGCCAAACCCGGCGGCACTGTACTGGTAGCCACCTACCTCAGACCCGATAGCGTTAAAGATCCTGACGGTCCACCCTGGCCACTGTCTATGGGAGAACTGCGCCACTTTGAAACAATCGGATTAGAGGTTGTAAAACAAGATATTTTTCAGAAAAAGAACAGCCGGTTTAGCGGTCGCGTCCACATTCAGTACAAACGCCCTCAACCCTCTCCGTAGGCAGACCTGTTCCTAGGCCTGGGCTCGATTCTCTTTTCTTCTTGTAAAACTGGGATGCGGCTGTTCCAAAGCTATAGAGCATTCCGGCATTGCTACTCGCACCCACGGCTGCGCCCACAATTGGAATCAGCTCTACAGTGCCTAATCCCGCTTTCATCACCGTCGAGGTTCCTACAGAGAGCGCAAAAATAGTAAGCGCCTCCCCCTTTCGCGCCGGATCGGCAATATTGAAGCCATAGGCAGCCGCAATGCGATACAGCATTTCAGATTGCAGTGCGGAAACAGCGGCCAAGTCTATGGCAAATAGCCCTAGTGCAATCGGTGGAATAATGTTGGCGGCAAGTCCGATACCACCCGCCTTAACGGTTGCATCCACGATGATATGGTGAGCCAATTCCTCTGGTGTGTCATTTGGATGCTTTTGCTTGAGTTTGAGCACATCTTCGAGCGCATCGGCCTTGTCAACACGTCCGAGGGCGCTGGTGAGCCAGCTGAGTCCCGGCACCTTAGCAACGTAATCAACTGCTGGATTTTCAGCGATGGGATTGAGCACTTCACCGACGCTTTCTGTTGTTTGTTCTAGTGCGCTGTGGGCAGAGTCTGTGGCGGCTTCACTGAACTTAGCCGTGCTTTTAGCCGCTGAGCTGGAAAGTTTGTTGAATATTTGGGTGCCTACAGCTGAGACCATCCCACCGAGTTGCTCTACATTGGCTTTTGCTTGATCAATCTGGGTAGATAAATTTGACTGAAAGTCTTGCATATAGATGTGGCTGTAGCATTAATTCCATTGGGAAAGGTAACAGATAATTTTATAAATTGCCCAGTATCTATGGGCAGAGACCAAAGATAGACAGGGACTAGGGATAAGGCAGAAACCAAAGGGAGCCTGTCGGACAAGTTAGCGCTTCTCAGGATAGATCTGGTGAAGTAGCACTCTCAGGCGGGATATTCTCTGGTGTGATCGCAAAAATAGTCTCTGTATTTGGGTGGCGCCGGATGCTAGCAAACAAGGGAAGTAACAAAAGATAGTCAGCGTAGGGGATATAGCCAGGACCAACGGCCAAAATAGTTGTGGGAATAAGGCTCGCAATATTCCATGGCACCAGCGGCGCAATCACGACGGCAGTGTCTTCAATGTCGAGGGCCAGCTGTTCATTGGCGGTTTTATTGATCGCGCTATTGATTGCGCGATGACTTGTTTTGTTGGCGAGCGCGGTGTAATGCGGCTTCACAATTTGTCCGGTGAGGACGATGGCAATGGTCTGCGTGCAGCCAAATACGCTGGTGAGGATGCTCACGATGAGTGTCGAACGTGTGAGCTGTGGCGGTTGCTGCGCCTGCGCCAGCCAATTATCGAGAAAACTAAGCGCTTTGCTGCCAGCAAAGATCCCTGCAAAGGCCGTCGAAATTAACACCACTAAAGTAGATTTGGCCATCGGTAATAGACCGCCGCCTAGCAGAATTGTGCTGAGTAGCGTCTCTTGCTGAAGCTGATAGCCAAAGAACGCGAATTGAAAAACGTGGGCAAGGTCGTAGTGCTGAATGCCGTGGGCGATCGCACCTCCCATGCCAATACTCACCAGCATTGCCAATTTCACATCAACTCGGCAGACCGCCAATAGCAGCATGGCCACGGCAGGCAGCAAGGTCACCGGTGCCAAATTAAACGCATCGGGTAACTCGGCCGTAATGGGTGACGCTGAAAGAGAAACTGGATAGAAGAATGCCAGTGCCGCATAAAAAGCAACAGAAATAATCAACGGCCAGCGGCTGCTGACTATCATATTGCGCAAATTGGTATAGAGATTCGTTTGGGTAATGCTGGCGACAAGGTGAGCGCTCGACGACATGGGTGAGCAGCGATCGCCCAAAAACGCGCCCGCAATAATGGCGCCTGCCACTGGATAGATAGCCGCCCCGCTGCCCCGGGCAATCACCATCAGCGCAATGCCAATCGTCCCGACCGCCCCAAACGCCGTCCCCGTTAACACCGAAATCATGCTCGTAAGCAAAAAAGCCCAAAGAATAAAGAAGCGACCAGAAACAAGCCCCGTACCGTAGTACACCAGAGCGGGAACGGTCCCTGAGGCCATCCACACTGCTGTGAGGATGCCAATCAGCAGCAGCACCTGAATAACAGGCAATGACTTTTTGGCCCCTAGCCAACCCATCCGACAGATAGCGCGAAATGAGAATCCTCTCGTCAGCAGTACCCCTGAAAATAAGACCAAGGCAAACGCTAGGGGTAACGCAATATAAATGCCGCGAAGGGCGCTAGTGACCAACCCTCCAAAAGAAATGAGGAAAACAACAATAAAATCGATTGGCCGACGCTGAGAGGACATAGTTTCTTGGATGGTCTGTTGCGCTTGGATAGTCTCTTAGGAATGAGGATTAAATAAGTTCCACTTTATGAATATCGGTTGGTTTTGACTTCGACTCCGCTCAGCCATCGGAATTGCTGAGCAGAGTCGTCGGTGTTAGCCTGCCGCAGGCGTAGGGCAGCTAGATTAACAGTCGATTTAGTTAGTTATCATTCCTTAGGATAGGAAGGATCGAGAAAGCTTAGCTTGCAGGCATTCTTGCAGGTGTTAAGACTGCTTCAATGGCAGGCTGATTCAATCGACACAGATGCACCTGCGTTTGCAGCCGCCCGCCCATGCGTTGATAAAAGCGGATACCTGCTGCGTTGTTAACATCAACGGTCCAGTCAATGCGTCCGCAGCCATGCTGAATAGCAATTTGGCAGAGAGCTTGGATCAGCTGAGTGCCAATGGCCTGATTGCGATAGTCACTTTGCACAAAAAGATCGTCTAACCATAGCGTAGGTTGGGCAAGGAAGGTGGAGTAGGTAAAGTGATAGCTGGCAAAGCCAACGGGCGTCTGCGTTGAGCCAGTGGGATTTTCAACCAGCAGCACATGGGCTAGTGGAGACTGGGAAAAAAGGGTAGCTTCTAGCTTTTTGGCAGTGGCTTTGACGGCGTGTGGGCAGCCATCAAAGTCTGCCTTTTGGTGAATCAATGTGAGCAAGTCGGGAATGTCTTTGGCAATGGCCGGTCGAATATGCATGGCGATAGAACGAGTGATTACGGAATGCATAGCTGTAAAGAGACTGTAGAAGCTGGCATACTGCTCAGCTTGTTGGAAACGTGATTCCAAAGTAGGTGGCAATCGCTGGCATCGGCAACGTACCCGGTTGATGGCCTATATCGATAGAATCGATGGTACGGCAGAAGTCATTGGGGTCTACTGGAAACAACCGCTAGCAGACGATTTCTTTTCTACGCCTGTGCTAGCAATTGACCGCTTAGGTGGAAACAGTATGGAAAAGCCGCTGAAACATTCACAGCTGGTAGCCCTAGTGGCTGTGGCAGAACAAGGGAGCTTTAGTGCGGCGGCATTACAGCTCGGGTTGGCACAGTCTACGGTGAGTCATGCGATCGCCACCCTCGAAACTGACCTCGGTGTCGTCCTCCTGCTGCGGGGACGCTCTGGCGCGGTACTCACCCCCATTGGTGTACACATCTGTCAGCAGGCCAAAGACGTTCTTTCCCGGCTGGACGATATCAGGCAAACGGCCCAGCAGGCCAAAGACTTGCAGACGGGGCGCGTGCGGGTGGCTTCGGTGCGTACGGTGGCGACGCATATTTTGCCCGATATTATTGCCAAGTTTTGTCAGCAGCACCCGGCCCTTACCGTCGAGATTAGTGAATGCGATCGCTACGATGAGGTAGAAGATGCCCTCAGAGAAGGTAATGCTGAGGTCGGGTTCACCCTATTCCCCACGTCTGACGAATTTCAATCTTGGGAGCTATTTCACGATGACTTTGTGGCGTTGTTACCCCCCGGTAAAGATGAGGGACCGCTGACCTGGGAGCAGCTGATCAGCTATTCGAGAGCTGCAAATAAGCGATCTACTTATCACAACAATCTTGTCGAGTCGCACTTGGCTCGCTTCGGCTACCATCTGCCAATTGACTATGCGGTGAGGGAAGATTCTACGCTAATGGGACTGGTGACTAAGGGCTTGGGGGCAGCGGTGCTCTCTCGGCTAGAAGCTAAACCGATTCCGCCTGGGGTCAGGGTGAAAGGATTGCCAGAGCCGCTACAGCGCACAATGGGCGTGGCAATTTTGGAAAATGCTGTGCTGCCCCGTGCGGTATTTGCCTTTTTGGATGTGCTGTTGGCAACCCCTATTGAGCTGGTGTAGCTTCTTACTGTTGATATTGGGCCATGCCAATAAGGAGCTACGACACGGTCTGTCTCAAAAAGGGGACAACCGCATCGCTGAGTTTCTCGGCCCAGTCTTCCTGAGCGTAGTGGCCGGTTTCTTCGAGAGGCGTAAAGGTCACTGTTTTGAGCCTTGTCGCAAAGCGTTCTGCCAAGCTCACAGGTAGCCACTTATCGGCTGTGCCCCAGGCAATTAAGGTGGGCACCTCCCATCCCTTAAATCCTTCGTCAACAGCGGTCATCGTTTTATCGAGATTCAGTTTTCTCACCGTTGCTAACAGGGCCCGTCCGGCATCTGAACTTTTCAAAAATGGCTTGCGATAGACGTCTAAGTCTTTATCTGATACTTCATAAGGTCCTCCCCCTTCTAACGTTCGATCGACCAGAATGGGATCTTGGGTGACGACTTCGCCAAAAAGGGGCCAGCCTAGCTGCGCGACCTTGAATGGGATCTTGGCATCAGTCGTTAGCGGCGTATTTACAATGACGAGTTTCTCAATTTTTTCAGGATGTTTGGCCGCATACAGCAAGCCGACCGAGCCTAAAAAACCTTGCACTACCAGCGAGAATCGGTCTATTTCCAGGGTTGTCAGCCAGCTGTCGAGCCCTGATAGAAAGGCGTCTGTATCGTAAGCGAAGGTGCGTTTGTCTGGTTTTGCAGAATAGCCATGGCCAATCCAGTCAGGTGCGATCGCTCTAAATCCATTCTCTGCCAGCGGTGTCATAACGTCACGCCAGCTGTAGCTTTGCGATACTAAGCCGTGAAGTAGTACCACCGGCACGCGATCTTTACCCTCGTTGATAGGGAGTGCCTCCCGGTAGAACCATCGAAGGCCGCCTGCTTCACAGGTTTGCTCAGTGATTTTCGCCTTAGTGATTTTCGCCATGGGCTGTTCGTATAAAGAAACACACAGTCATTTCAACTCTACTCCGCCCGTGATCCTCAAATCAAACTCAAACTAATACTTTTGGCCCAAAATGCTAACCTGATCAAATTGCTTCCCCCCATGCCCATGAGTGCCGATCACAACCAAGCTGTCACCCGTCTCAAAAAAATTCGCCCCGAACTGCTAAAACTCCACAAAGCGCTGCTCTATTCTGAGCGCACCGTGTATGAACAGACCCATGGGCCCATCGCCAATAGTGGCGAATTTTTTCGCCTTGTTACCGAAGATGAAGCTTTTAGCTGGCTGCGACCCATTTCAAAGTTCATCGTGCAAATTGATGAATTGCTAGATCTGCGAAAGAAAGACACTATTGAGCCCGAAAGTGCCGCCATTTTGCTTGAAAAAGCTCGCCTGATGCTCAAACCCAACAAAGACTCGCTGACACCTCTGGGAGAGCGTTACTTTAGCGCCATTCAAAGAGACCCCAACATTGCGTTGATGCATGCGGATATCTCGAAAAAACTAAGGGATAAAGGCGAGACGGCATAGCTAGGTGATGAACTGTTCAGGTGATGATTTCTATGGTTATTAGAATTTTCGTTAATCAGTAGAGGCCACTTCTGCCCAGCCAACTAAAATCTCAGAGGATTTAGACGTTGATGTTTCTTAGGACGTTTTCCTCTTGGTAGATCAATTACTACGGCTGAGTTTTACAGTGATAGCGAAAGTCATCATTTTGGTTCGTCCGCTGATGCCGGCCGTTTGTTTTATTGCGGCCTGGAGTATTGTTGTGCTTGCTGTATGGCACATTTTTTCAAGTATCAATCAGGGAATCAAGCAGGTTAAACGGCTTCACCGCATTCCATGTGCTAGCTGTAGCTATGCAACGGATAGTCATTACCTAAAATGCCCTTTGCATCCTTCTCTTGCCTTTTCGGAAGAAGCAATTGACTGTCAGGATTTTGAGGCTAAGACCGCGCACAGTCGGCAGCAGCCTCTTACGTTGGGTTAATAATCGATATTGGAAAATTTATCGAAAATTGAAGTCATTACGCGTTAGCAAGGTCTATAAAGATACAGACGAAACCAAGCAAGCGTGACAAAACTGACATCACCTGGGAAAACTTTGGAGTTAACAGCTGGTGCGCCCGTCGCATGGCTTGTGCCCACTGCACTCGTGATGGAATCCACATAACCTCCAATGTTCTCAATCTTTATCCTGACTCACAACGAAGAGTTGGACATTGCTGCCTGCATAGAATCAGCTGCAATGTGTGACGATGTCGTGGTGGTGGATTCGTTTAGCAGCGATCGCACGTTAGACATTGCTCAGCGCTATCCCAACGTGCGCACTGTTCAGCATGCCTTTGAGAGCCATGGGAAGCAGCGCACCTGGATGCTTCGTAACGTTCAGACCAAGCATCATTGGTCGTACATTCTTGAAGCAGACGAACGAATGACCCCTGCGCTCTTTTCAGAATGTATCGATGCAGTGGAATCAGGCAATCACGTCGGTTACTACGTTGCCGAACGGGTCATGTTTATGGACCGTTGGATCAAGCACAGCACGCAGTATCCTCGCTATCAGCTCAGATTGCTCAACAAAACCAACGTTTGGTTTGACGACTACGGCCACACAGAGCGTGAAGTCGTTCGCGGATCGACGGGTTTTTTGAGGGAAACTTACCCCCACTACACCTGTGGCAAGGGCTTTAGCCGCTGGGTAGATAAGCACAATCGCTACTCTACCGATGAAGCAAAGGAAACGATTCGGCAGCTTTCTGGCGGCAAGGTCGACTGGCGTGCCCTCATTGGTGGGCGCACTGAAGTAGAGCGGCGGCGAGCGCTCAAAGATTTTTCTCAACGGGTTCCTGGGCGACCTTTAGTAAGGTTTATTTACATGTACTTTTTCCTAGGTGGCTGTTTGGATGGCCGCGCTGGGTTTACCTGGTGTGTTCTGCAGGCTTTTTACGAATACCTGATTTTGCTCAAGGTATGGGAAATAAAAAATCAGCAGCCGGCCTCGCCGAATGCGGCTGTGGGCGCTGCGATCGCCCCAGATAATATCTCTGCCGAGCCGGAAGCACATGCTCACACCAATGAAATAACCCGTAACGCAGCATGAATCTGTTGATTATGGGTCTTTGTTGGTCGTAGGTCTTTTTAAACGCTGCTTTCCAGAGATTTCAAGTACTCGGTATTGACGCCAGATTCTCGAGTGAGGGCGATTTTTCCTGTCTTGGCGATTTCCAGAATGCCGAAGGGCATCATCATCCGTTCGAGCGCTACCAGTTTTCCTGGATCCCCTACCACTTCCAGTGTCAGCGCTTCTTTAGAAACATCAACGACCCGCGCTCTAAAAAGCTGAGCAAGCCCCACAACTTCCGCGCGGGTGCTGCCATCGGCGGTGACCTTCATCAGCATTAGCTCGCGTTCAACGCTGGGTGTTTCGGTAATATCTTGTACATCGAGCACATTGACCAGCTTATAGAGCTGCTTGGCCAGCTGTTCGATAACCTGGTCATCGCCAGGAACAACCATGGTAATGCGAGAAATGCCGGCTTCTTCGGCGGGGCCCACTGCCAAACTTTCGATATTGAAGCCGCGACGGGCAAACAATCCGGCAATGCGAGTCAAAACGCCAGATTCATCTTGAACCAGGACAGAAAGCGTATGCTTCATTACAAAAAATTGTGGGCCAATAGCCCCTTACTTGAGTTTCGCTATCTTATCTCGATAAGGTAGCGCCCCATTAAACAAAATAGTGAACAAAATATGAATCGATTAGAAAGTGATGGCTTCGCTTATTGTCTGCCTATTTACGATGTGCCTGTCTGATGTGCTCGTCTAATGTGCTTATCTACGGTGTGCTGCTACCGTCCCCAGAAATCGGTGGGGCGACTGGAATAGATGATGTTCCAGGGGATGGCGAAGGCGATACTGGGGGAATCCCTGTCCCGCTAGGGCTTGGACTAGTCCCGGAAGGCGATGGGAACCCGCCGCCTGGTGTAGGCGTTGCAGGATTAGTACCAGGAACGGGCTGACCAGGCGCAATGGGCTGACCGGATTGATTCGGATTTGTGGAGCTTCCCTGGGTGGGGTCGAGCACGGCTTCTTTGGGGAGAGTTGCTAGGGCGACGCGATCGCCACCCACCGACTTGAGTAAGTCCAGCACGGTAATCACATCTTCATAGCGAGCGCTGGTGGCAGCATAGAGCACGATCATGCCGTTGGGCTGCTCTTGGCGGTACTGCGAAACGGCGTTTCGCAGCAGGCTTACAGGGACGAGGTTGGATTCTAGATATACCTGACCGACGCTGTCGATGCTGACGTAAAGGCGATCACGCGCATTCCCCGTGAGCGGTACGCTGTTGTTCACCGAAGGCAGCGTTAGCTCAATTGCTTGCTGCCGCGAGAGGCCCAACGCCGCCAAAACGAAGAAGGTCAAAATACAAAAGATAACGTCAATCATGGGCAGAATCTCAATCTGCACATCCGACTGACGGTCGTTCATGTCTACTTTCATAGGAGATTAATGGCTTAAAAAGTCGTAGGCGGCGTCTTTTTCTGTTCGCTTTGCGGTGGCTCAGGCAGGTCCACGGTGGGTGAGGGCGGAATATTGACTAGATTTTCACTCAGCAGGCTGGGTTGTCCATCTGTATATGCCCACGCCTGACGGTATAGCAGCTCTAACTCATTGCCCGATAGCTGGAACACTTTAGCTTGTCCAAACACAAACCCTTGGAACAGTCGGTAAAAGGCTAGGCTGACGATGGCAATCACTAGTCCTATGGCCGTACTGGTGAGCGCCGCACTAATCCCAATTGCCGCGTCTGGCGTTGCGTCACTCACCCCCAGCGCACTGAGGTCGACCGAGCTGAGCGCTCTGATCAGACCAAAGACTGTGCCCAACAGCCCTAGTAACGGCGAGATGGCAATGACGGCTTCGAGAACTTTTTCACCTTGGCGCATGGCGGCCAACTCTTCACTTGCCGATGTCTCTAGTGCCAAGCGGAATACTTCAGGGTCTTGGTCTTTGAGCTTGAGGGCCGCAAACAGAAATCGTCCCATCGGTAGTTTGGATGCGCGTTGGGCCAACTGAGAGGCCGCGCCCCATTCGCGGCGAGCGGCTTCGAGTACTCGCCCAGCCACTTCACGCTCACGGGTTAGCACCTTAGACCAAAACCAAATTCGCTCGATGATGGTGCCCAATGCCAAAATCGACAAAAAGAGCAGGGGCCACCTAACAATGCCAGCCTGCCTAAATAGTTCTGATAGTTCCACACGCTCCTCCTATCACCTGCAATTAGCTCTATTGCTTGTCTTAACTGTGCAGGCTTCGTTATTTTCTGCCCTAGTGTAGAGCATATAGTGTGGGGGATTATCAATATCTGTCCACTTTTTGGGAAACACCGTGGGTTATCGGTGAATTGCGCGTTGGTATCGCTTGTGGGGCAACACACTTTGTTGCCGGTGGACAGCGTAGTGCTGATTCTTGTAGGCGATAGAGTAAGTTTTGATGACGTTAGGCGAGCATGTCTAGGATTTCGTTGGCTGCGCGATCACATACACCCACACTCCCCATCGCCTGCTTCATCTGTGCATAGCCTGCCGTCATCTCCTGTCGCTTCGCTTCATCGGTGAGTAAGGTAAGGGCCGCTTCGCTAATTGCCTCGGGGGTGGCATCCCACTGCAAAAGCTCTGGCACAATTGGCTGATTTTCCATCAGGTTTACAGGGGAAACGTAGTCACCCGTAAAGCGCACAATATATTTGGCAATCAGTGCTGTGAGATTGCTCAACCGATACATGACGACCTGGGGCACGTTCATGAGAGCGACTTCCAGGTTGGCGGTGCCTGATTTGTTGATAACGACGTCAGCTGCTGCGATCGCCCTTTGCCCATCGGCTTTATCGACCAGGCGAGCATTGAGCCCATAGCTATCCGCCGTCGTTGAAATATCATCGCGAAAATCTGGCAGTGAAACGGGAATGAGGAATCTGACCTTGGGCTGCTGCGCCTGGATGTAGGCGGCTGCCTCAAACATGACGGGCATGATGTAGTGCAGCTCTTGCTTGCGAGAGGCGGGCATGAGGGTGACGATCTGAGCATCTGGCGCAATTTTCAGTTCAGAGCGTGCCGTCTGTTTACCCATGGGGTCGGCCAAGATGTCCACCAGTGGGTGACCAACCCAGCGCACATCGGCACCGGCTTTTTCGAAGAATTTGGCTTCTTCTGGAAAAATGGCCAGCAGTTTGTCGGTCACATCCACAATGTTTTGGGTGTCGCGTTTGGTAGAAAAGACCCACTGCTGTGGTGCGATGTAATAAACAATGGGGGTATCTGGCAGTTCTTTGCGGATGAATTTACCGACCGGAATATTGGCACCCATGTAGTCGAGTAACACCATCAAGTCGGGGGGATTATCGAGCAGGTATTGGTTTACCTGCTTTTGAAGGCCGCGCCCTTTGAGGTAGTAAGGCAGCGCTTCCAATAGGCCAATGGCACTCAGCCGGACAGTGTCACCAATAATGTTTGCTCCTGCTTCTGCCATTCGTTGGCCGCCGACCCCTGTGATCACGATGTCGAGACCACGCTGCTTGGCCTGACGCTTGAGGGCATGCACTAGCAGGCCTCCCTGTAAGTCACCAGAGACTTCCCCAGTGTGGATGAAAATGTTCACTGGCTTTGATGTAGATGTATCTAAAGAATGAGTGGGATGGGGGGAATGGGTGGTCATTATCTCTTTTTCCCAGGCACCGGACCCCGTCTGCCTTTTTCGTTAGCAGAGGCCTGCAAGAATGTGTATAGATGGCGTACGCGGTCGTTATCGGAAATCGACTCCAATTTACAGATGGCCTCTTCTAGCGTCAGCCCCGATCGATACAAAATGCGAAAGGCTTCTTTGAGCCCTTTGTAGACTTTGCCGTCTTCTTCCTGGGCAATGCCGGAGCGACTGAGCAACACTTGGTTGAGACCGCGTACTCGTGAAGGGTTGCCTTCTACCATGGTGTAGGGAGGGACGTCGCGCTCTATTCGGCTCATGCCGCCAACCATGGCGTAGGCCCCGATGTGCACGAACTGGTGCACACCCACTAGGCCGCTAATGCGGGCGTGGGATTCGATAGCCACATGGCCAGCGAGGGCAACGGAGTTGGCAACGATAACGCGATCGCCAATTTCACAGTTGTGAGCGACATGGGCATAGGCCATCAGCAAGTTGTGATTACCTAGACGGGTAACCTCGCCCAGGCGGGTCGGTCGGTTGATAGTAACGCACTCACGAATGGCGTTGTCATTGCCAATTTCTACCAGGCTCATGGAGCCGTCGTATTTAAGATCCTGCGGTTCTAGGCCGATGGCCGCGTGGGGAAAAATGCGGTTGCGATCGCCAATTTGGGTATTCCCTTCAATGACTGCATGGGCTCCAATGACGGTATCGGCACCGACGGTGACCTGTTCTCCGATGACGGCATAGGGGCCCACACTGGCGCTGGGATGGACCTGAGCGCCAGAATGAATGACCGCAGTTGGGTGAATTAGCGTAGTAGTCAAAGCCATGCCTCCAGCAAAGCCGCCGAACGAGTAGAGCACATAAATGTCAAATTAATCCACCACTGAGAACATTAGGATGCCTTCGCAGGCTAGCTGCCCATCGACTTCTGCGCGGGCTTTCATTTTGCCGAAGCGCATTCGCTTAATCGTTATCAACTCAGTGGTGATAATGAGCTGGTCACCCGGTACCACAGGCCGACGGAACTTAACTTTATCAATCCCTGCAAATACGCAGAGTCGTCCGTCAACTCCAGGCATTTGGCTGAGCACAATGCCGCCCACCTGAGCCATTGCTTCCACAATGAGCACCCCAGGCATCAGCGGACGTCCGGGAAAGTGGCCCTGAAAGTGAGGCTCGTTAAAGGTGACATTTTTAATGCCGACCGCTTTTTCGCTGGGTACATAATCGATGATGCGATCGACTAGGGCGAATGGGTAGCGATGGGGTAACAGCTGCTGGATTTCTTCGAGCGTGAAGGTTTTTTGAGTTGCATTATCAGGCTCACTCCCATCATCGACTTTTGCAGACACCCCAGAGGAAGACTTCGAAGAATCTCCGGAAGCATCTACAGCTGAAGCCGTTGAAGGTTCAGCCTCGGTCGGGACGGGAGTACTCGTTGGCATAGGACATTAAATCGTAAGACGAAAGCTAAAAAATTGGTGAAGCTTTTTAAAGCCCCTCACGATTTTGCCATTAGACGGTGCCTGACGCTAGGAAAAACGTTCCACCAGTTGCTTTGCTAGCTTCACATGCAGCGTGTGACTTGCCTTGTAGGCCACGTAGTGGGCCACCGGTAAACTGCCGACTAATCCCAAGTCCCCAATCAAATCGAGCATCTTGTGACGTGCAGGCTCATTGTCGAAGCGCAGGGGAGGATTGACCCAGCCTTCGTGAGAACACACCAGGGCATTGTCCAGACTACCGCCCTGGATAAGGCCCTTGCTTCTGAGGTAGTCGATTTGGTGGGCAAGCCCAAAGGTGCGAGCAGTGGCAATCTCAGCGGCGAAGCTACCGGAAAAATCTCCGGGTGTAGGCGTCCAGCTATGCCATTGATTGCCAATGGCGGCTAGCTCGAAATCTATGCCATAGGTGAAGCGCAGGGTGGGCCTGGGAAATGCCGCAACCCAGGCATCTTCAGCATGGACGGTGATGGGTGTAGTGAGAGGCGATGGAACCTCTCTAGGAACAGATTGCTGTTGGATACCTGCAGGGGTGATTGCTGCCATCCATTCTTTTGCCGATCCATCTAGCAAGGGAACTTCTGGCCCGTCGATTTCGATACGTACGTTATCGACCTCTAGCGCTACCAAAGCCGCTAGTAAATGTTCCACTGTGCGTACAGTTGGCTGAGTTGATGAGTCAGCCGCTGATTTTGTACCTAGCTCGGTAGAAAGCTGCGTTTGTACAACTTGTGCTGCTGTTGCCGGAATAGGGATGTCTCCAGGCAGGTCTGTGCGCACGAAGTATCTTCCTGCATTGGGCTCAGCGGGAATGAGACGAACGGTTGTTTGCTGGGCCAGGTGCAGGCCAATGCCGGACGCGATCGCTACTTTGCCAATCGTTTGCTGCGGCACATTGCTCATAGCATCTGCCGCAGCGGCTAACCCAGTTTCTGGTCCAGTGTCTGCGCTAATTTCTAAACCGGGCGGCGTCAGCGAGGCTTTAACCATTAGAACCGTTCTCCAAAACCGAAGTGGAAGCGACTGTCGCCATCGTCAGCCAGGCCATAGTCTAATCGTAGTGCGCCTAGCGGCGTTTGGACGCGCACACCCGCACCATAGCCAAAGCCGTTGCCGGGCTTACCTCTTTCCCCTGCCGGATCACCAGGAACGGAGGACCCTGAGCCAAAGTCAGTACCGTAGTCGGCAAAGAAAGCTCCATTCTAAAATTCTCTAAACAGCGGGAAGCGATACTCCACTGTCGCTAGGCCAAACGAAGTCCCCGAGCCAACCTCGCCTTCTTCGAATCCGCGAACCGAGTTGCCGCCGCCCAATGGAAAGGCCTCGTAGGGTGGGATTTCACCAATTGTTGTTCCCCCTTGTACGTTAAAGGCAATGGTTTCGCGATCACCACCAAAGAAACTCACCGGTACGTACTGGCTGTAGCTACCACGGATTTTGTTGAAGAAAATGTTGCCATTACCTATAGGGACAGATTGCTCTGTTCCTAGGCGGAACAAACTACCGCTGGTCGGCACAGCCGGATTATTACGGCGGTCAAGCACCGCGCCAAATTGCACCGTGAGTAGGTCATCCCGGCCGTTTTCATTAGCAGTGAGCAGGTTCCCTCGCTCATCTCGTGGCTCCACATCACCGTCTGCATCCAACAGGGCTACCCGTTCGTACTGGGCACCCAAAGACAGTGACAACCCGTTGTCTAACGGACGGCTAAAGCTAAGACCTGTGCCCAAGCGATTGAGCCTGGGTGTGTCACCATTGGGCAAATCGACATCCTCTTCACCATTGTCAAAAATCAGCGAAGTCGCCCGGCGGTTGAACAGGCTAGCGGTGTAAGACGTACGGAAAGGATCGCCTGCGATCCAAGGATCGGTAAAGCTGATGTCAAACAGAAAGTCGCCGCGGGTGGTGACTCGACCTTCGGTACGAAGCTTTTGATTGTTGCCACCAAAGTTATCTTCGTTGTAGCTGAGCTGACCGAAGAGATCTCCGCGTAGGTTGAAACCGAGTGAGGCACCAATAGAGCCAGTATCGCGCTCTGCTATGTTTACGATTAGCTTGACTTTGCGAGGATCTTCGTCGCCCGGATCGAGCGACAGGCGAATATCTTCAAATATGCCAAGACCGAAAGCGCGACCGATATCCTGCTGAATATCTTCTTGTCTAAACACATCGCCGGGTTCAGTTTCAAACTCACGGGTCACGATAAAGTCGCGGGTTTTGCCACCGACTGGGTCACCATCTTCGGTAGTGGTTTCACCATCGGACGTAATGTAGCGAACTTCAATTGACTCAATTTCGCCCTCAGCCACGATTAGTGTAACGGTGCCATCGTCGCTAATCTGAGGCGCGGTGGTGACGTTAGCAAGTACATAACCGTTGTCCTGATACCAGTCGTTCAGGTCGAGTACAGAGTCCTGAAAGTCTCTCAGGTTAAGGATATTGCCATACTGTGGGCTGAAAATTTCATCGATGGTTTCGTCGTCGAGCACCTGACGACCCCGCACGTCTACGCGGGTGAGAACAGGGTTGGGCTCTACAGCAAAGACGACCTTCACGCCCAGCGGTGTGTCTTCGGGGTTAGCTCTCACGTTGGAAAAGAAACCGGTGCTGAAAACACGGTTGATGTCTTCTTGTAACTGGGAGCGGGTACTGGTACGTCCTGGCGTTGTTTCTACCGCGTTGTACACAGCGTCGATGAGTTCGGGTGTCAGCGGCCGGTTGGCATTGGTAGAGACGACGTCGACTTCGGCGACCAGGACGCGAGCTTCTTCAGGCTCTGCGGCGGCAGCGTCTTCGTCTGTCGGTGGGTCTGAAGGTTGGCTAGGCGTTTGGTTGGGTGCAGAGGGTGTTGGCACCGCTTCTACCGGTGTGGGTTCATCGGCTTCGATAGCATCTTCTTCTGCGGCCTCTATTTCGCCGTCTTCTATGCCAGTGGGTTCGCCCGTGGTCGGCTCAGGGATGATGGGAACTGCGTTTTCTGTATCGTCTGACTCTATACCGTCTGACTGCGCAAGTATAGGAGGTGCACTTTTGCTTAAAACCCCGGAGAGCAGCTGGTCGAAGGTAGGCCCTTCCGAGATTGATTCGACGGCAGGTGCGACAGCCAGTGTAGGCATCGAATCGTCAGCTGATGCGATCGCCGAGCTTGAGGCGCTATCTGTAGAAAGGTTACTAGTGCCAGTCTCAGATTTTGACGCACTTTCAATCGATTCAGAAGATTCAGCGGCTTGGCTAGGTAAGCCTGAGATTGCGACTAAGCTAAAGCAGGCCAAAAGAGCCGGTGAAACACGCATAACCAGTGGATCCTTATTTGATGTTCATTCCTCACACATGCTCGTGCTCGCTCAAATTTGAATACCGAATTTGTGGAATTCTCCATGCATCCTTTATTCGTATGAGCGAGCACAAACATACCAATGCCTAACATTCATTAGACATTCATTAATCAATTGCAAAAGATATTACCCTACTCTCAAACCTGAGCCTAGAATCTGCTGTGCCAGAACGGCAGGTTGCACGTTCACAACTGCGAGAGAATTCGCTCTAAAACGGACTGATAGCCTTCGGCAACATTGCCTAAGTCCTGACGGAACCGGTCTTTATCCATGACGCGCTTCTTCTCGTCGGTTTCTGTCGCGTCCCACAGACGGCAGGTGTCGGGGCTAATTTCGTCGGCAAGGAGTAAGGTGCCGTTTTTATCGGTGCCAAATTCGAGCTTGAAGTCTACAAGGGTGATACCGCAGCTAGCAAAGAAATCTGTAAGGACGCGGTTTACGGTTTGCGCTTTTTCGGTGAGTTGATTGAGCTGGGTGGGGGTCGTGAGGTTCATGGCGGCGATGCGATCGCGCGTCAGCAGCGGGTCACCCAAATCGTCGTTCTTATAGTAGAACTCCACCAGGGACGGTTCTAGCTTTGTCCCCAGAGGAATGCCCGTTTGCTTGCACAAGCTGCCGGCTGCAATATTGCGGACGACAACTTCGAGCGGCACAATATCGACGCGCTTGACGCGCATTTCTCTGTCGCTTGTGGTTTCAATCAGGTGCGTTGCGATACCTTGCTTTTCTAGCAGCGCGTATAGGTGAGTCGTTACCTTGCAGTTGATCACACCCTTGTTGGCAATTTGTCCTTTCTTTTGCGCATTGAAAGCGGTGGCATCGTCTTTGAAGTATGTCACCAGCACTTCTGGATCATCTGTGGCGTAAATGATCTTGGCTTTACCTTCGTATAGCTTTCTCCCCATGTTTTGTGTGGAGCTGTGGTTACCTGTGGGGACGTCAGTCATGAGATTGTGGAAAATGCAAAAGCGACCTGCTTATTATCGCGGTAAAGAGGAGTAAGATGTTGCCCTTGTAATATCAATTCTATTGAGTGCATTCCGTCTACTCAGTGCGCTCCTTTCTCTACAATGCCAATATTCTGCGCCAATGGCCGACGCTAGTATTCTGTGGTTGTGATGTCTATGCAAACGGTAACTGTCAATGTCCTTAAGCTGCATGAAGCTGCTGTACTGCCTCAGTATGAGCATGAGGATGATTCGGGGATGGATTTGTGTGCGATAGCTTCTCACACCATCCCACCCGGAGAAAGCGCTTTGGTCCCTACGGGTATTGCGATAGAACTGCCCATGGGCACTGAAGCCCAAGTTCGACCGCGCAGTGGCCTGGCGCTGAGACACTGTATTACCGTTTTGAACACGCCTGGAACCGTCGATGCGGGTTACCGAGGGGAAATTAGTGTGATTTTGATCAACCATGGCAAGGTGCCATTCGAGATTGAGCCGGGTATGCGGATTGCACAGATGGTGATTACGCCGATTATCAGGGCCACTTTAAAAGAAGTAAGCCGCCTTTCGGACTCATTGCGAGGAGAAGGCGGCTTTGGTTCTACAGGGGTTTGATAGTTTTTGCAATTGGCCTGTTTGGTAAACATGGCCCTGCTATGGATAAACCTGCTAGAGATTAAGTGGAGGAGCGACGGCGCTACTGTTTGTGTCCAGTTTGAATAGGGAAGTGATGTGTCTAAAATAGAGTGTCACCTGCAAAGCCCGGCGTTTGGCTATTGCGAGCTGAATCTATCTCAGCGGAATAGTCGCGGATAGAAACAGATTGCTTTGCAATGAGCGCGATCAGCAGGATGGCAAAGGGAATGGAAACGATGTTGAACAGGAAGTTGAACCAGAATTCGCTGGCGGTGCGTGATTGGAACATATGAAGCGTCTCGGTAGTTTTGACTTGAAGGGTGTGTATCTATTCTGTGCAATCAGCTAAAAATCGTCGTGATCCCCGGTGACACAATGCCATCTGGTTAATAAGTGACAAAGCCTGGTTAAATTCACCCGCTACCCCTAGACATTTTCACGCAGATCGAATAGCAGCGAAAAGTCTCTATGATTGAGTCGTTTGACACACGAATGTGACCACACTTAACGCGAACTATATCATTGTAAAGATCCGCTCAGTGCCTTGGATTCGCAAGATCATTAGACCAGTTCAGCAACTGCCTAAAATATGTTCTTTTGGCAAGCCTGATTTTTGACGAATTGCGTCGTCGAAACAAGCAATTGCTGAAAACTTGCAACAGCCAAAAGAACTGTAGACACCGTCGAGAATAGAACAACTCGTCACCCACAAACAACGACACTCCGCTGCCAGTTTTGTGGGCCAGGCGTGTGCTTACCTACGCAGAAGTTGCAACGTCTGATCAGGTTTAACGATGGCTACTATGCAGAAAAGTCCCTACTATTAGCTATCTTTCGCTGATATAGACACAGAGTCAGAAAAGAATAGCATTCATTTTGCAGATTTTGCAGATTGACGGGTTGCGCGAAGGGACTCCCCTCTGCGGCCAGAATGTAGTATTGTTAACCTTTGTGAAGCTAATGATAAGCATCTAAACCTGACTGCATCGCATCGCGAGCAGATTATAGATCTTAGTAATTGCGTCCATTTTGTCAATACAACAGGTAATACGTGCAGCTAAGTACTCGTCCGCTGGGAGCTGCCCGCTCCCCCTTGCCAGATTCTTCTGGCCCAGTTAAAGATCTTCCTTTTACGCTGAAAGATCTTAAAAATGCGATTCCCGACTATTGCTTTCAGCCCTCTACTTGGCGCTCGCTCGCTTATATGGCTTTTGATTTTGGCGTCGTTGCTGGGCTCTATGCCTTGGCGTATGCCATCGACTCCTGGTTGTTCTTTCCAATTTTTTGGCTAGCGCAAGGAACCATGTTTTGGGCGCTATTCGTAGTGGGTCACGACTGCGGCCATGGCTCGTTTTCCAAGCATAAGTGGCTCAATAGCTTGGTTGGGCACCTGACGCATACGCCTATTTTGGTGCCTTATCACGGCTGGCGGATTAGCCATCGCACTCACCACGCCAACACAGGCAACATCGATACCGATGAAAGCTGGTATCCCATCTCCGAAAAGGAGTATGACGAAATGGACGCAGGTGCTAAATTCTTGCGGTTTTCCTTATTCTTGTTTGCCTATCCGTTTTACTTGTTCTTCCGGTCGCCGGGTCGGCAGGGCTCTCACTTCTTACCAAGTAGCCCGCTCTTTCGTCCCTCTGAAAAGTGGGATGTGATTACAAGTACCACTTGCATCATTTTCTTTGTTGGCTTTTTGGCTTGGCTTGGGTTTACAGCAGGTCCGCTTTTCTTGTTTAACTACTACATCATGCCTTACTTGGTTTTTGTAGTCTGGCTGGACCTAGTGACTTTCTTGCATCATACCGATCCTGAAATTCCCTGGTATCGAAATGACAGCTGGTACTTTCTAAAAGGTGCGCTGTCTACGATTGATTACGACTACGGGTTCATCAACAATATTCATCACAATATTGGTACGCATGTGGCTCATCACATCTTTTTGGGGATGCCGCACTACTACTTAAAGGATGCGACGGAGGCGATCAAGCCGATTTTGGGCGATTACTATCGCAAGTCGAAGCAGTCTGTGTGGAAGAGCTTCTGGACATCGGCGCGTGAGTGCATTTTTGTGCCTAATGAAGGGCAGAAGATTTATTATCAGCGCCGGG
>ERZ1740067.698-NODE-698-length-25697-cov-6.619881_pt1 | contig 25697 bp, 14 predicted proteins | sample MGYA00581736_ERZ1740067 | MGnify/ENA primary metagenome ERZ1740067 (study PRJEB43018, sample SAMN04849236) | marine metagenome | isolation source: floating plastic debris | place: Pacific Ocean | collected 2008-08-27 | study: EMG produced TPA metagenomics assembly... | reverse complement strand
ATGCAAAGTACCCAGGATAGACCTCATTTTGAGTTTATTGCCCTTATGGCCTCATTAATGTCGATTGTGGCCTTGGCCATTGATACCCTTCTCCCTGCCATTCCCAATATTGGGAAAACCATTAACAGCACTGACCCGGCCGAGCATCAGTTGTTTGTAACCATGATTTTCTTGGGCTTGGGTGTTGGCCAGCTTTTCTTCGGTCCACTTTCCGATCAATACGGTCGAAAACCAATGGTGTATGCAGGATTTGTAGTCTTTGGTATTGCGAGTGCCATTTGTTTATTGGCTCCCAATCTTGAGGTGATGGTGGTGGGAAGAATTCTGCAAGGTATCGGTTTATCATCGCATCGCACCATCGCAATCTCGATTATACGCGATTTGTATAAGGGTGATTATATGGCGCGCATTATGTCTTTTGTTACGGCATTTTTTATTTTGATTCCTGTGGTGGCCCCTGCGCTAGGGAAAGTCCTTGTTGACAACTTCAACTGGCAGACCATCTTTTATGTACACCTTTTTCTTGCTGTAATATTATGGATATGGTTTTGGAAAAGACAGCCCGAAACCCTGAAACCCCAGTTTAAAATTAAGTTTTCATTAAAAAGCTTTGCACAGGGTACAAAAGAAATGTTTCGATATTCCGAAACGGTGGCATTCACCTTTATTTCAGGATTGATAACTGGTTCATTTTTGGTCTATTTAAGTTCTGCCCAGCATATCTTCGAAGATCAATATGACCTTCGTGAGGCATTTCCCTACCTTTTTGGCGCCTTGGCCATATCAGTTGGTACGTCAACTTTTACCAATGGCACTATGGTCATAAAGTTTGGTATGCGCAAACTGGCATTGGCCGCCACTATTGGTTTTAGTTCGATAGCGTTGGCATATGTTCTTCTTTTTTGGAATACCGGTAACCCTGGCGTAGGAGTTTTGGTAGCTTTTTTGTTTTTTCAATTTTTTTGTCTGGGATTTATGTGGGGTAATTTTCGTTCTATTGCGATGGAACCTATTGGTCATATTGCCGGAATCGGTGCGGCGATCAACGGATTTATTTCTACTATGATTTCTGTACCCATTGCATCATGGATTGGTTCTTATCTTGAAGACACTGCGCTACCCCTGTTTGTAGGACTCTCAATCTGCGGATTTCTTTCCGTTGGAATTATGTTGTTATCACGTGAAAAAAGAAGGGCTTGGGTAAGCTCTTAGCCTAAGCCCTATTATCTGGATTATAAATGACCCCACTGCTTGAATCCCTTTGGGCCCCAGTAACTGGAGCATACACATTGGTTTCGTCGAGGTATTTAAGTACTCCCATAAAAGCGAAAACCATAGCTTCTTTGAATTCTATAAACTTTTTTGGTGGGATGACCACTTCACAAGATGCCCCTAATTTTTCTTGAAGTATATCAACAAAAAAGGTGTTTAAGGCGCCACCTCCCGTGACCAATACCCTACTTTTTTCGATGCTTTTTTCATTTTTTATGGCCGATACGATTTGCTCACAGTTATGGTGAATTACGGTGTGGAGGAGGTCTTTTGTCTCTGCATGGATGTTGTCCAGTAAGGGTTTGACTTCGGCTGAGAACCATTCATAACCCGTCGACTTTGGATACGGTAGATGATAATAGTTAAGGGTATTTAAGCTTTCCAAAAGCTTGGGTATTACTTTTCCAGTGCGGGCTAAGGCCCCACCTTGATCGTATTTTAGGTTGATTTGTTCCGTTAGATAATTCAAGGGCATATTGGCCATGCCAATATCGTAAGCGACGCGTTGTCTGTTCTTTTGAAAGGAAATATTACTGATACCCCCCAAATTCAAACAAAATTGGTATTCTGAAAGTAGTAAATGGTCCCCAATGGGGACTAAAGGTGCTCCCTGGCCTCCGAGCGTAACATCAAGGGTTCGAAAGTCGCAAATGACCTTTTGTGAACTGCTATTGGCGAGTGATTGTCCATCGCCCAATTGAAAGGTAATACCGTCTTCGGGACGGTGATGCGAGGTGTGGCCGTGGCTGGCGATAAAATCGATGTCAAGTTGATGCCTTTCAATAAACGCTTTTGCCTGTTTTCCCAACCAACTTCCGTACCCTATGTGCAGTTCTAAGTGGGCTTCCTCCGATAAGTGAATAGCATTTTTTAGTTGTTCAAATAACGTTTGGTTATAAGGAATCGCTTCACATTGACGAATTTCAAAATCCCAAGCCGTATCCTTTTTCCAGAAATGACAATAAGCTATATCCAATCCATCCAAAGACGTTCCTGACATGAGTCCCAAGACTTTAAAACGCTTCATTTTTTGCTGATGATTAGGATTAGGGAAACCGGTTCTTTCGTATCATTTACAACTTCTTTAATGGTAAAGGAGGCGTTGGGCAAATCAGCAATCAGTTGAGTCCAATCTTCAAGGGTTCGTGCGTACCAAGGGTGACCATCACTAAAATTACCAGGTAATCCTTTCCAAGAATCCGATAGCCATTGCGATTCGTAGCTAAAACCATTTTTGAGCAAATAAAAGGGATGTAAGGTCTGTATGATAAGTTTCCCATGCTTGGTAAGAGAATTTAAAACAGTTTTTAACAGTGAAAAAAGCCCTTCTTTTTGATAAATGGAAAAGTTGAATACTACCCCATCATAAGATCCATGGGGTAAGAAAGTATTTTTGATGATTTCATCATAGCTCAATACCGTAAACGTTCCAACGCCTTTTTTAGCGGCCAATTCAATGAATTCTGAAACCGCATCAAAACCATGTGCATGTACTCCATTTTTGGTCATTTCCCGTGTCAACCATCCCTCACCACATCCCAAATCAGCAACTTTTAGTAGCCCCAATGATTTTATGGTCTCTAGAATGGCGCTATTAGTGTATTTTCTGGAAGGGATGCTTTGATGGTCAATCGCCGTGCTCCACGCGTGGGCATTTTTTCTCCAGGTATCCAAGATATCATTGCTCATGCTGGGCTATTTTTTAGGGTAACCGGTAAGGTTCCTTTTGCTTCGACCGTTCCATTGAAATGTTCAATCGCATTACGTTGAAAAATATTAAAGTCTTGATAGGCCACAATCACACCCAAAGCGTTTTGCCAAGGGATTAAGTTTAATACAAACGGATTGCCAAAGAGATAAATAATGGTTTTGTGTTCCTCCAAAAATTTATGCATCTCTTGAAGTTCCCTATCGGTAAATGCAAAGAAATCTTTTGGTTTTACTTGACGCGGAACAAGACTTAGGAGTACATTGTTGTTATCGCTCTTATAGGTGTTGAAATATGATTTGAAATGTCCTTCAGATTTTCCGAGCTGAACAAAACTGAAGCCGTCTTCACGAAATTTGTCGATTTGTTTTTTGCTTCCTTCTAAGCATGTGAGCGATTCCTTCGCCAACTGTTTCATCAGATTTTCAAAATCAGATTTTTGGTATGCGTCAGTTGTGTTGCCAAATGCTTTTTCCTTTAGTTTCCAGAAGCGCTGGAAACTTTCTTCAATTCTACTGTAATTACAATTGTCAAGAATTTTTTGAATGCCTTCAGCGATATTATCTGCGAAACAAAGCACATCGTTTCCTGCATCGAAAGCAGCATATTCTACACCTCCCTTTGCTGAAAAATCCTTTGAAACCGCATGCATATTCAAGGCATCTGAAATAATGAGACCCTTCCATCCTAATTCATTTCTCAGAAAATTGGTCATGATTTCCTTTGAAACAGATGATGATTTTTTACCATCCCCTAAAGCAGGTACGGCCAAATGTCCGACCATTACCGAATCAAGCGAGTCGTTCATTAGGTCCATGAAGGGAAATAATTCATTTTCCAATAATTCCTTTTTCTGTTTGTCAATAAGGGGTAGCCCCAGATGGGAATCGGTGGCCGTATCGCCATGACCAGGAAAATGCTTTATGGAATTTAAAATACCTTCTGAACGCATTCCGTTGATATACGCCCCGGCATATTCTGTTACTCGGTTTCGGTCGTCTCCAAAAGAGCGGTACCCAATTACCGGATTTTCAGGATTTAGATTGATGTCCACTACAGGGGAAAGGTTCCAATGTATACCGGCTTTTCGACAGTCTTGGGCAATACCCTGCCCCACCTGAAAAACGAGGTCTTTTTGGTCTTGCATTGCGCCCAATGTTATGGCATATGGATATTGCGGTGTATTTTCAATGCGCATAGCGAGCCCCCATTCCGCATCGATGGCGATAATTAGGGGAACCGAAGCGGCCTTTTGATAACGTTCAATAAGATACAGTAATCGCTCATAACTGTTTTCATTGTGTACCACCACCTTTTTTCCTTCAAAGTTGGTTGCCGCACTTGCACGGCTGTGAAAGAAACAAATACTACCGATATGATGGGTTTTGATGCATTTTTCCAGTTTTTGAATATCCTCTTCGGTATCATTTATAAAGGCTGCGGGCATGAACAACTGCCCTATCTTTTGGGTTAAATTGAGGGTTGAACTAGAAGGAAGACTATACATCCGGATTTCCTTTTTTACCATAATCCGAAGGATATTTTAAGAAAGGCAGTAAAAACAGTGCTGGAAGTGCTGCAATGACCACCCAGATAAAGAAACCACCATAGCCCAGCCATTCTTGCATAAAACCACTTAACATGCCAGGGAGCATCATCCCCAATGCCATAAATCCTGTGGCTATGGCATAATGCGATGTCTTTGACTTTCCATCGGCAATATAGATGAGATACATCAAGAAGGCTGCAAAGCCAAATCCGTAACCGAACTTTTCAAAAACTACGGTGGCGGTTACGGCCCAAGTATTTGTAGTCTGCGTCAATGCCAAAATTGCGTATAAAATATTCGGTACGTTCAGCGATAGCATCATAGGGAGCATCCATTTTTTAAGGCCATCTCGCGAGATTAGAATTCCGCCAAGAATTCCTCCAATGGAAAGCATAATAACGCCCGCAGTTCCAAAAATGGTACCCAGCTTTTCAGTGGAATACGCCAAGCCACCTTTTTCCAATGGGTCTAAAAGAAAAGGTGCTGCCATTTTCACCAATTGCGATTCTCCCAAGCGGTAGGTTAAAATAAAGGCCAGTGCAATGGCGATATTCGGTTTTTTAAAAAAGGAAACGAATACCTCCAAAAACCCTTGGGGTTTATCCAGCGTAATATGATTTGATGATTCATACTTTGGCGCGGTAAAAAAGTTGGAAACAATCAATGCCAACATCAAAAAAGCCGTGGCCGTCATTGTAATGCTCCATGCCTTGGTATTGTCGCCGTAATGGTTCTCCAAAAAACCTGCCAGTATTACAATAAGACCTTCTCCGGTGACCATGGCCAAGCGATAAAAGGTGCTGCGAATACCTACGAAAAAGGATTGTTTCTTTTCCGTCAGACCAATCATATAATATCCATCTGAAGCGATATCGTTGGTGGCCGAAGCGAATGCCGCCATCCAAAAACAGGCTAGGGTAGTGGTGAAAAATATATTGGTCGGTAGGCTCAATCCTACTCCAAATAAGGCTAGGGCAATAATAAATTGCATCCAAAGAAACCATTTTCGTTTTGTACTTTTTAAATCCACAAAGGGGCTCCAAAGAGGCTTTAATACCCATGGAAGGTATAGCCAGCTTGTATAAAGACCGATATCTGCATTACGAATTCCCAATTTTTTGTACATGATGACAGAAACCGTTACGACGATAACGTAAGGAAGCCCTTGTGTAAAATATAAAATAGGTACCCATGCCCACGCCCTTTTGTCTTTCTCTATCGCTTTCATGGTCAATTGGTTAAAAGAACGGGTTGACTTTCATTTCCAAAGGCATCTTTAATGGCAAACTCTATTTTTTTTGAATGGTAGTCCAATTCAAAACAATGCTGGGATTCATAGGCAGGAAGGTAGACTTTTTTTACTAATCTGGGAAGATGGGTGTTGCGCGTTTTTCTTTTATAAATGGATAGAAAAGTTGGAACGGAATCATAAAACGAGATACAGATATCCTGTTTTTTAGCGTTGGTCCTATTTGAAATAATGACCGGAGTTGAAATGGTTCGTCCCGTTTTTTGACTATTGACGGGAGTATCAATGGGGCCTTGGTAAAACTTTCGTTTTATCTTTTTGGATACATCTTGATGTTGCGGTAATGATTTGGCGCTAAAGAAAACATTGCCCTCTACCTTGGCAGTTGAACGTGATAATTCCAGTTGTTTTGACAGTTCTTGCTTATTGTCCCAGGCCTTGTCAGCATTATTTCGAACCTTATAAGCTCCATTGCCCATATAAAGTTTAGTATTGGTATTTTGGTTTGCCCACCATTCGGTAATTTTTCGATGCGATGCAGCGGGGTAGTCCATGCTCCAGTAGGCTTGGGGTACAATGTAGTCCACCCATTCCTGTCGCATCCAAAGCAAAGGGTCGGCATACAAGTCTTCATATGTTGTTTGACCCGCTTTGGTATCCGAACCTTGCGGGTCAGTGGCCTTGTTTTTCCATACGCCAAAAGGACTGATGCCAAACTGTACCCATGGCTTTAGGGATTTTATGGTTCTATGGACATTCTTGATCAATGAATCCACATTGCTACGACGCCAATCTTCAAGGGTTTGTTGCGGTAAACCATTTTGGGCAAAAGTTAGGGAATCATGGAACGTCTCTCCCGATACTTTATAGGGGTAGAAATAGTCGTCAAAATGAATTCCGTCGATATCATAATTTTGGACAACTTCTTCCACTACTTTGGATTGGTGTTCCCAAACTGTTGGAATACCGGGATTGTAGTAATATTTCTTTCCGTATTTCACCATCCAATCTCGATGTTGGTAGAAATCATGCTGCTTTGCCAGGATTGTGGTATCTAAATCGAAGGTGGCGCGATACGGATTCAACCATGCATGAAAATGCATACCCCTTGCGTGGGTTTGGTCAATCATCCACTGCAAGACATTCTCAAAACCCGCTTTATGTTCGCCTTCTGTAACCGTTAAAAATCGGGACCACGGTGAAAGTTCGGAAGCGTAAAAAGCATCACCTGCAGTTCGCACTTGAACAATCATCGAATTGAAGTTGAGCCCCTCATAATAATCCAAGAGGTTTAAAAAGTCAGCCTTTTGTTTTTCTACATTATCACCCTTGTTTTTAGGCCAATCAATATTGGCCACAGTGGCAATCCATACCCCTCGAAATTCGGTTTTGGGCGATGGTAAGCTACTACAGGCTATTACGATTCCTGCTAAAAGCGGGAATAACAGTCTTTTTAAAAAGGTATTGAAATCGTTTTTCTGGTGAACACGCAATGTTAAAAGTGGTATCTTACAAATCCTTCTATAGCAGCATATTCTGCCAAGCCTAATTTACGGTATTTTTCTGCGGTGTTTTCATTACGTTCTTGCGCCCTCATCCAGAATTCCCTGCTATCGTCACCTTGAAACATCACCCCATCTTTTTGTGACTGATGGCAAAAAATGGCATTTCGTTTTTTTAGTACTTGTATGGGACTCATCGGTACTGCCATTTCGATTTCATGAATATCCCACTCATGCCATGCCCCTCTGTACAACCATACCCAACAGTCTTTCATGTATTTTTTTTCTTTTAAGCTTTCCAAAGCAGCAAAAACAGCATCCAGACAGACGCTGTGGGTACCATGGGGATCCGCTAGGTCGCCAGCAGCATAGATTTGATGGGGCTTGACCTTTTTAATAATGTCAATCATAATATTGACATCATCTTGGGTCAGGTTATTCTTTTTCACTGTACCCGTTTCGTAAAAAGGGAGGTCAAGAAAATGAACATTGGTATCAGATAGCCCAAGATAGCGGGTGGCTGCGAAAGATTCGCCTCGGCGGATACTGCCTTTTAATTTTCGTACTTCTAGGCTGTCGATGGCACTTTCGGGCTTTGATGAAATTGCCTTAATAAGTTCCTCTACTTTCTCTGAAGGGCTTACCCTGCTTAGCACCTCAGCAAACTTTAGCGCTTCCGTATCCGTAACCGCAATATTACCTGAAGTTTGGTACGCCACATGAACTTCATGCCCCTGGCTAACCAATCGGTCAAATGTTCCCCCCATGGAAATAACGTCGTCGTCAGGATGGGGGCTAAAAATAATGACTCTTTTTTTCTCCGGCGTTGCTCTCTCCGGTCTATTGGTATCATCGGCCTTCGGTTTTCCACCCGGCCAACCGGTGATGGTATGTTGTAGGCGATTAAACATTCTAATGTTTAAATCGTATGAATCTTGTTGGGCAAGGAGTCCTGACATGCCATTATCATTGTAGTCTTTGTCCGTTAAGCTTAGAATGGACTTATTTAAAGTGATACTCAACCAGAGTACAGCTTTTGCCGTTAAAATATCCGTCCATTCGCAAGATTCGTCTACTAACCAAGGTGTTTTGTTTCGGGTGAGTTTGGAGCCAGCACCATTATCCAGTACGAAGGTGCAGTTGTGGTGCCTTTGTAGATAGGTAGCAGGAACTTCTGAAGAAATTTCACCTTCAATCGTCTTCTTGATAATATTCGCTTTGTTCTGCCCCCAACCTAAGAGCACTATTCTACGGGCATTGTGTACGGTAGAGATGCCCATGGTTATAGCCCTTCTCGGCACATTATCTATTCCCAAAAAAGCTGGAGCGGCATCCACTCTAGTAATGTGGTCTAGGGTAATTACGCGGGTGCCTGAGTTGTAGTGTGATCCAGGCTCATTAAAACCAATATGGCCCGTTCTACCAATACCCAATAGTTGAAAGTCAATTCCACCACAGTCCTTTATCCTTTTTTCGTAGTCCAAACAGTAGGGAATAATATCATCACCGGTTAAGGTGCCGTCAGGAATATTGATATTCTCTGGGGAGATATCAACATGGTTGAACAGGTGTTCGTGCATAAAATACCAATAGCTCTGACGGTTGTCTTTCTCCATCGGAAGGTACTCATCGAGGTTAAAGGTGATGACATTGGTAAAACTTAATCCTTCTTCTTTATGCATGCGAACTAGCTCTTCATAGACTTTGATTGGGGAAGAACCGGTGGCGAGACCAAGAACACATGGCAAACCGTGTTTTTGCTTTTTACGGATCAAATCGGCAATCTCTTGGGCCACGATAATAGAACCTTGGTTCGAGCTGTCCAAAATGACATTGTGTATTTTTTCAAAACGCGTTTCTTCGAATTGTCCTACCGGTTTGAAAGCGATATCAAAACTTCTTTTGGCAACGGTTGTGGTTTGCATAGATGTATTTTATTTGACGGATTTTGCTGTTATTTAGTTCAAAGATACACTATTATGCTATTTTTTGCTTTTTATTTTGCTGTTTTTTGCAATAAATAACAATTTTATAACTTAAAATAGTGTAAAACGGCAAATCAATGAAATAACTATCTTTGTCAAAGAAGTTTCAACTATGCTCAAAGAAGAACGGCAACGAACTATTTTAAATGAGGTGGAATTACACAATAGGGTGCTGTTGACCGATATTGCAGATAAACTAGAGGTTTCTATTGATACGGTGCGCCGCGATGTCAAGGAGTTGGATGCCAACAACCGTTTACGAAAGGTTCATGGCGGTGCAGTTTCATTGGGCTTTGCAAATTATAGTCCTAAGAGGAATAATGTTTATGCCCTAAAAGAAAAATCTTCCATTGCAGAAAAAGCAGTTAAATTAATCCGTAATAACCATGTCATTCTTATCGATGGTGGTACCACCTGTTTGGAGTTGGCCAGGTTGATTCCCGATAGTTTTAATCTCACTTGTTTTACACTTAGTCTGCCAGTTGCTATGGAGCTCCTCAATAAACCCAATGTTGAGACCATTTTTATTGGAGGGGTGCTTTCAAAAGACTCGCAGATTTCAATAGGTTCGAACACTATTCATAATTTATCGGAAATCAAAGTTGATTATGGTTTTATTGGCACAGGTTATGTCGATGCGCAATTTGGCTTGACCGAATTTGATTGGGATATCGTTCAGACCAAAAAAGCGGTAATAAAGGCTTCCAAGAAATCGATTTTACTTAGTATTTCTGAAAAGCTACACTCCCAACATCGTTTTAAGACCTGTGATATCAATGAAATCGATACTATGATAACAGAACTTGAGCCTCACCATCAATTATTGACCGCATTCAAAGATCAAGATATTAAACTGGTTTAATGAACACATTCAAAAAGATAACCGAACAATCGTCCTTACACGAACACCTTGAACAACAATCTATATCAAGTTTGTTAAAGGGCATTAATGAAGAGGATAAAAAAGTGGCTTTGGCCATTGAAGAAGTACTACCACAAATAGAAAAACTGGTCGATGCCTTGGTAGTACGATTCCAAAAAGGGGGACGTTTATTTTATATCGGAGCAGGAACCAGTGGTCGATTGGGAATTTTGGATGCCTCAGAAATACCCCCAACCTTTGGTATGCCCCATGATCGGGTCATCGGAATAATAGCGGGTGGGGATGGTGCTATTCGCAAAGCAGTAGAATTTGCAGAGGATAATACCCTTCAGGCATGGAAAGACCTAGAAACTTTTGCCATTCATGAGAATGATGTAGTGGTCGGTATAGCTGCCTCAGGTACTACGCCCTATGTTTTGGGTGGTATTGCCGACGCCAAAAAAAATGGTCTTTTAACCGCAGGTATTACAAACAACCCTGGTTCACCATTGGCTGAAGCTGCTGAAATCCCCATTTCCATTGCAGTAGGACCTGAGTTTGTGACCGGTAGTACCCGTATGAAGAGCGGTACCAGTCAAAAATTGGTCTTGAACATGATTTCTACAGCTTTGATGATAAAAATAGGTCGTGTAAAGGGCAATAAAATGGTCGATATGCAACTGAGTAATAATAAATTGGTAGATCGCGGAACGCGGTATTTGGTTGAAGCCTTAGGTCTAGAATATGCAGAGGCGGAAAAAGCACTAAAAAAATATGGCTCAGTACGGGAAGCGATTGATCAATTAAAGGAGAATGTTTGATAGACCTTAGTAGCATGCTGAACTGAAAGAAGTAAAATGAAAAATCTCATTAAGGATTTTTCTGCTTTTTTGGTCTTGGGATAACAATGGAATAGCGATGAAAAATTTTGAACAACGTTTAAAGGGGGGACATCCCAACTCCTTGGGCAATACCTTCGAAATTGTAGATGAGGTTTTGGCAGATCCCAAGCTTTTCGATGAACTTTTCAACTGCTATTGCTCCGATGATGCGATTGTACGATTACGCGTCTCCAATGCCATGAAACGTATCGCCAAAGCACGGAAAACGCTGCTGCTTCCGTATATGGATAAATTCTTAAATGAGGTTTCAGCTATTGACCAAGCCTCTACCCAATGGACGTTATCCCAACTCTTTCTTCAATTGGAAAAAGATATGACCGTTGATCAAAAACAGAGGGCCGTGCAAATTATGAAAGGGAATCTTTCAAACCATAATGACTGGATTGTGCTCTGCCAAACTATGGAAACCTTAGGAAAATGGGCAAAGCAAGACAACGGTTTGCAATTATGGCTTTTGCCCCATTTAGAGCGATTGCGCAAAGATGAACGTAATTCCGTTTCTAAAAAAGCCCTTAAAACCTTAGCATTGTTGGTCCAATAAAGAAAAATTAGATTCTTTATATTTGGAAATACCCTTTTACGTTGCGCATTGTTTCCCTTTACAGTTTGTCCAGTACTTATGAGACCTTTTTGTTCTACGGATGGTGGCAATTCGCAACATGTTTTTTTGCCTTCATAGCCTTGTTATCCATTTGGTGGCATATCGGTAAAAGGCAAAATGATTTTGGTCAAGTATGGTTGGCCCTTTCGGTGTTATGCTGGGGGATCTCTGGACTGGTTGAAGTAGTTTTTGCTGCAGATTCTGAGGTGAACACTGTTTTATTAGATGGTTTCCGAAGCGTTCTATCATTGTTCAACAGCCTTTTTATTCTTTTAGCCTTACCTTGGTTTCGTTATCTGCCCAAACCATTGGAACCATTGATTCTATCAAAATATTGGTTATGGATTGTGGGCCTACCATTTCTTTTTTCCTTATTACCGACACTTAATAAGTTGATTTTAGGGCGTGAAGGAATTATCAATGAACTGGATGTTTATTATGCCGTTTTGACCCTAACTTTTTTGGGCATGGTATTGTGGGAGTCCTTTTCAAAACGAAGATTGATTTCGTTGGCTTATTTATCACTTCTTTGCGTAGCCATAACCTTGTTGGCCCAATGCTATAAACTTACTGGTTCGGCCATCAACCTTACCCTATTTTCGGCCATATTTAAAACGTGCTTGATTATGATATTCTTTGCGCTTGCCTTAAGCTGGGTGAAAGAACTGTCTGAAAATAACATACCACTTTCGAATCAAATTTCTTTAGGCTTTAAAGTCGATAGAAAAGAGAACAGAGTTGAGCGCGCTGTATTATTAGGGGGCTTTCATGGTGAGGATAATCGTAGAATCGTATTGACGGCCACTCAGTTTGAACTCTTGTATCGATTTGCCGAACTAAAAAAAGACAATGAAGCCCATTGGTTGGAAATTCGTCCTAAAAACAATCCTTCTAAGCATAAAGCATATGATATAGGCGATTACAATGAAATAAAAAGGATGTTGTTTTCCCTATTGGATGGTTTGTTTGGTAAAGGCAATTGGACAAAAGATAACCACCTGAATCCTCTAAAAGACGCTCTTTTTGAGCTTTCAAAAAAAAGGGAGCGAAAAATTAGATTGCGAATCCCGCCCCAGAATATCAAACTTCAAGACGTATAAGTTTACAAATTGTCGGAATCGCTATTACTGACAATTCGATATTTTTTCCGACAATCCCATATCATGTAAATCAATGCTTTCAACTTAGTGCCAACTTCAATTTTAAAAATGATGGTATACGGTACTTCGATTTTGAAAATGCAAATTTTACAAGATTCGCACACAGGATTGGATGAAAGAATCAACGACGCATTCATGCCTTTTGCCATTTGGTGGGAAAACATCATCTTTTCAGAGGTAACTATTTTGGGGATTGGAATTCCTGTGGTGCTTATTCTCCTGCTTTCGGGAGCATTGTTCTTTACGATCTATTTCAAATTTATCAATATCAGGAGTTTTCCGATGGCAATTAATGTCGTTAGGGGAAAGTTTGATGATTTTGAAAACGGAACTGTTTTATCCGATTCACAACAAACAGAATTAGATCACTCGGGAGAAGTCAACCACTTTCAGGCGTTAACGACAGCGGTTTCCGGTACTGTTGGCCTTGGTAATATTGCGATGGTCGCCGTGGCCATTTCCATTGGAGGTCCTGGAGCCACGTTTTGGATGATCATGGCAGGAGTATTGGGCATGTCGACAAAGTTTGTCGAATGTACGTTGGGCGTGAAATTTCGTGATATTGACAGCGATGGAAATGTGTATGGCGGACCAATGTACTATTTGTCTAAGGGACTCAAAAAGAAAGGGTACACCTCAATAGGCAAGGTTCTAGCCTCAATCTTTGCACTACTTTGTGTAGGGGCTTCGTTTGGTGGGGGTAATGCCTTTCAAACGAATCAAGCCGCCGCCCAAATTATCTCACGGTTTAATATTGAAAGTGACAGTTCTGGCAGTATCATAGGCGTTTTGTTTGCGATTTTGGTGGGCATTGTCATTATCGGGGGAATAAAAAGAATTGCCAGGGTTACTGAAAAAATTGTTCCTTTTATGGCAGCACTTTATGTATTTTCTGCCCTGGTTATCATTTTTATGAACCTAGGTCAAGTCGGAACGGCGATTCATCTTATTTTAACCGAAGCATTTACGCCGAGGGCCACTGTCACAGGGGGCTTTGTTGCCGTCATGATACAGGGATTCCGACGGGCGGCATTTTCCAATGAAGCAGGTGCCGGATCAGCGGCTATTGCACACTCGGCGGTCAAAACGGGATATGCTGCTTCAGAAGGCTTGGTTGGTCTTTTGGAACCTTTTATCGATACGGTGGTCATTTGTACGATTACCGCATTGGTCATTGTCATTTTTAATGTTGACGGCGGATTTGTCTATGGCGATGTTATTGATCAAAAGGTATTGTTGGCAGATGGTAGCAGGGTAGGGGGTGTGAACCTCACTTCTATGGCATTTGAAAATACCATTCCAGGCGCTTCTTACCTCTTGGTTATGGCTGTTGTTTTATTCGCCTTTTCAACCATCATTTCTTGGTCTTATTACGGATTACAATCGTGGAAATATCTCTTTGGACGTTCAAGATATTCAGATTTGGCCTATAAAATATTGTTTTTGGTTTTTACCGTTTTAGGTGCGGCAATTACCTTGGATGCCGTCATAAAATTCTCCGACGCTATGATTTTGGCGTTGGTATTTCCCAATATCATTGGATTGTTTTTTCTATTTCCTGAGGCCAAAGAAGAACTAACAAGATATACCGATGTAATTCGTAAAAAATCAGCGTGAATTTGCCTATGCCAAGAGGCTTCCATTCATTTATATGGAATTATGCATTGACTCTGGTTGACCCGAAAAGAATTGAAGGGGAACCCTTGGTCTATTTAGGAATTAACTTGTAAATGCCTTTTCCTTCAATTCCAACATAAATATATCCATCAGGGCCTTGATTGATAGAGCGCACTCGACCCATACCGTCCAATAGTTTTTCACGATAGGTCACCTTATTTCCTTTAAGGACCAATCGTTCAAGATATTGAAAAGCTAAAGATCCCGCTAGAACGTTACCCTTCCAATCAGGGTATTTGTCTGAACTTATGATTTCCAATCCTGAAGGTGCAATCGAAGGTACCCAATAGTACAAAGGCTGCTGCATATTGGGTCTTTCCGTTTCATCGGTAATTTTGGTACCACTGTAATTGATACCATAGGTTATCACTGGCCAACCAAAATTCTTTCCTTTCTTTATGACATTCAGTTCATCACCACCTCTGGGACCATGTTCGTGTACCCAAATCTCTCCCGTGAACGGATGTTTCACCATTCCTTGTGGATTTCTATGGCCGTAGCTGAAAATAGCGGTTTTGGCTCCATTCTTATTCACGAAAGGATTATCGCGAGGAATACGTCCATCATCATGTATCCTGTAAATTTTTCCGCCATCCCTGGTAATATCCTGTGGGTTTTCATCCCTACTACCACGATCACCTACGGAGAAGTAGAGATATCCTTGGTCATCAAAGGCAAGTCGTGAGCCAAAATGATAGGGCTTACTGCTATTTGGACTCGCTTTATAAAGTACCTCTTGGTCGGTCAATTCGTTTCCGTCCAATTTAGCGCGCATAACCGCTGTGTTTGCACCGCGGCCCTCTCCTTCGGGCGAAGAATATGTAAGATAAATCCAGTGGTTTTTATTGAAATTAGGATGTGCCTTAACGTCCATCAGTCCACCTTGTCCGACGACCTTGATTTCTGGCAACCCTTTGATGGTCATTTTTTTTCCATCTTTAAAATGAAAAAGGCCTCCTGATTTTTCTGTAAATAAAATGGAGCCATCGGTACCAACGTCAAAACCCCATGGAATATTGAGATTTCCAATAATCAATTCAGCGGATATTAGCTCTTCAAGAGGCGTCTGGATGGTTTGATCGACACTTTGCGCACAAGCTTGGGTAAGCAGTACAACGAAAAAATAGGGGTAGAACACACGTTTTTTCATAATTTTATCGTTTGTATGAAGGAAACTTCCGTCGAAATGCAGGTTTTTTGCGATTGATGGATGTAAAGATAAGAAGCGTTAGATATACGATTAGATAATTACACTTAAGGAATATTAGGCTCCCAAATCCCAATGTTTCTTAAAAAAAACCGGACTTAACCTATGCCTAAGAGCAATACAAGGCGACTGCTGTATTCTCTGCTATTGGTGTTTTCATCAGTACTAGTTTCGTCGGCAGTATTAAACAATGATTTAGAAGAAATCATTGCCAGTTTTTCTATTTCCGATTCCAAGGAAGCGGCCAAAGGGGGTATTGCAATATCGAAAGAAGTTGCGACAAACGCAAAACGCACTGGTTCAGTAGCAATTCAGCCCATGTTCACTACTATCATACAGGGTGCTGATGAAGAGGTAGGTTGCAGTAATAATGGGTTTACGATAGCAAGATTTAATCTTTGTGGAGATTCCGATGACCGAAATATTTCTTTGTTGGGTGGGCCCTATGGTTCCGTAGAATGGCAAATTTTAGGGGGGGCTTGTACTCCAGATATTAATGAAGATTGTCCGAACACAACTACGGGTTGTTATACAACGGTTAGTAGCGCCCAGTCATTTAACTTAGATGCCAGTGCTATACCGGCAGGAAGCGGAGCGGAATTTCGGGTTGTCGCCGACGGACAACAATATTTCTTCAAGGTTAAAAAAAGTACGATTACCCAAACCTTCGTCAAAAGGGATTATATCTGTGGTGTTGATGGTCGTATTCAAATCACCAATTTGTCAAGTGCTTATGAATTTAGCATTGATAACGGCCTCAATTGGCAATCATCTCCAATTTTTGATGGACTAGCACCAGATACTTATATCATTATCGCTCGATTACAGAACACGCCAAATACTTGTGAATATCCTTATGAACCTATCGTTATAGAACAACAAGATATTAGTATTGATGTTGAATTTGTTGATGCTCAATGTTTTGGCGATACGGGAAGTATAGAAGTGACGGTAAATGATGTTCCCGGACCTTTTCGATATACCCTATTGGATGAAGTGGGCATACCCATAGAGTTCACTACTTTTATTACCACTAACCCCTATACCTTTAGTGCGGTCGGCTTTGGTACATACAGTGTGCAAGTTGAAACCCAACAGTGTACAGGAGATATCGCCAACGGAATACCACCTCCACAACAAAGTCTTGATATCAATGGAAATCCGATAACCATCGGAGATGGTATTGTGGCACTATCGGCTTCCACGGAAGTCAATGAAAGTTTGAGTTCCGAGCCAGGCTGTGGTTCCCCAAATGTTGGTATTATCGTAAGAACATCTGGTGGAACGGCACCTTATACATTTACCGTTAGTGATGGGGGTAACTCAGGAGGGTCTTTTACAACCCAAACGACTTATAACGTGAATACTGCTGGTACCTATGATTTTACCATAACAGATGCCAATGGTTGTGTAATTAACGCATCGGCAAATGTTCAGGAACTACCGCCTCCCGCCGTGACCGTTACCGGTATCGATGGTACCTGTACCAATGGGGGTGCACGACTTGACATAACAATAGTTGATGCCAAGGGGTATAATTTGTCATTTAGGGCAAATCCGACGGACCCTTGGAGTACTGATCCCTTATTGTCCGTAGCCGCCGGTACTTACAATTCCATTCAGGTACAATATGAACAGAGTGGCTTTAGTTGTTTTATCACTTTACCGGATACCATTACCGTTATCGAAAGCGGTACCATTAATGGGGCAGACCCAACTTCTGTAGATTTGACCTGTGATGGTGCTGGTGGGGTAAACGATGGTACAATTACCTTTCCTGGAACTTATTCCGGCGCGGGAGGCGGTCCGTACGAGTTCAGTATTGACGGAAGTAACTTCTTTCCACAACAAAATTTCACAGGTCTTCCTGCGGGTACCTATACTCCAGCAGTTCGTAATGCCTCCGGCTGTCGTCGTGACTTTACCGTCATCACCATCGCTGATGTTGATCCTCCGTCTGATATCGCTTTTGTTCAGAGTAATACCAATTGTGCTGCCAATACCTCAGATGTTCAATTGACACCAACTGCAAATTTTGCTATTGTACGTTATGAAGTGCTCAGCCCGGTAACGATAGATAATAATACGAACGACACTTTTATTGGGCTGACCAACAACGTCAACCATGTTTTTAGAATAACGGATGCCAATGGATGCGTTTATGAGGAAAGCTATACACCTGCTGTAATCAGCTCGATAAGGGCAAGAGTAGGTTCTGGCGGTGATTTACGGGTCTGCCCCAGTGCAACGGATGGCAATGCTACTTTTTTAGTGGATGGTTTCGCAAATACCTATTCCTATACGGTTTCCCCTGGAGGTTTTAGTGGGACTGGAGAAACAAATCTGCAAGTACCCATTACCAACTTAGGGGCAAATACCTATACTATTACTGTGACCGACGATGACACAGGTTGTACCGATACGGCCAGTGTAACTGTCGAGGAGCCTACCAATCCTTTGAATTTGGTGCCAGACATCACTGCCATGAGCTGTGCGAACAATAATGTCGGTCGCGTCAGGGCCAATGCATCCGATGGGTTTGGTACGTATAGATACGAATTGGATTGGCCAGCCTCAGCAGGCGTAGGAACACAAGGCCCGAAGAGCGGTCCCGTATTTGGTAATTTGACCGAACCTGGTCAGTATACCCTAAGGGTCATTGATGCAGAAGGATGCAGTGTTGAAGTACAGTTTGATTTGTTTCAGGTCGACCCACCAACCATCTCCTTAGGAACGGTAGATTACTGTTTTGGCCCCGGTAATGATGCTTCAATAAATGTGAGCTCAACGGTAGGTACCGCTTTATTGACTACCCATCAATACCGCATCAACGGTGGCGCGCTTCAAGCAAGTCCGAATTTCAATGGTTTAGTACCCGGTAATTATACCGTTGAGGTAGTAGACGGAAACAACTGCACAGATCAAATAGCCGTTAGAATTCCGCCGCAGATCCAAATAGATTTAGACGTAGTAACGGAGATTCCTTGTGGAGGTAATGGAGAAATGCAAATAGCGGTCAATGGCGGTGATTTTTCAGTCTTGGCCAGTACATCATATACCATTTACCTGGACGGTACACCTGTAACCGGACATATCGCTAATCCTATTCCTTCCAATCCATTTAGTTATACCGTTCCTTTGGGCAGTGATGGAACATATAGTGTTGAAGTGACCGATAATAACTCATGTACCAATACTTCCGCTCCATTAACCTTTTCACCACCGGCAAGTATTACCGCTACAACCAATGAAGTAGGCCCTAGTTGTGGTGATATCAATAGTGGTTTTGTTGAGATTATTCCTGATGTTTCCGTGGGTACAGCCCCTTTTGAAATAGCTTTTGCACCGGGCACTGGGGTGCTGCAAGATGATCCATTTGATCCTGACCCCAATGTGGTCAACACCTATACCTATACGGCACAGACCATTTACTCAGGCCTACCGGCCGGGACTTACGAGTATATTGTAAAAGATGCGAGAAATTGTACTACCGGTGTTCAGACGGTTACCATAAATCCTGACACCACTAATCCGCCCGATGCAAATGTTACCCCAGACCCAGCGACTTGTTCTTCTGGAGTGGTTTCCGGAGGACTGACCATAAATTCCATAACCGACGGTAGACCTGACTTTATCATCATTGTTGAAGATGTTTTTGGCAACTTGATTTACAGGCAAGAAAATGTTGGCCTAGGGGATTTGCCGCTTACGGTAAACAATATTCCCGAAGGCAACTATAACGTAATCACTCTAGATTCTAGAGGCTGTATCGACCAAGATTTGGTTAGTGTTACTTCAACAACAGTTGATGTGGTGCCCACCACAACATTACCGTTGGTCTGTGATGATGCAGGATTCACGTATTGTGTGGATATTATCGGTGGTACCGGTCCGTTTGGAATTCGAAGAATCGAAGCTCCTTTGTTCACAGACCTAGGAGGAACTCCTCCAACACCCAATCGTTCCCATTGTTTTGCCAACGTCCAGTTTGGTCAAATATTTACTGTCGAAGTCATTGACTACGCGACGAATTGTACCTATGAAGAGCTGATTACTGTGCCCCAAGGTCCTTCAACCGTTGATGTGGCCCTTACCGTAGGAGGCGCAACCTGTGTTGGCGATTTGGTTACCATCGATTGGACCATATTAGGTACCACAGGGGCAACATTTTTTGTGGAAATACAAAATTTAGACACTGGGGCAACGGTATTTACCGATGCCGCTTCGAGCAGTACGACGGGTACCTTAGATGTTCCTGAAGGACCATATGCCATTACCGTGGTAGATGACGGTCCTGGGGGCACTGAGTGTTCGGACGGGGATACCGGTGACGCCATTTTGGATTATCCCCGTGTTGATGTGATTGAAAACCAAAATGCGAACTGTAATGCATTGGGGCAGTTGACCTTTCGGGGCAGTGGGGGAACACCCTTTGCACCCGGTGCGTTGCCAAATGATTCGCCCTATGAATATGCGATAGTACTGGCTGGATCAACGCCTACTGCAGGGGATTATGGTGTAGAGACCACAGTCGCTTTAGCTGGTTCATTAGCACCTGGCACCTCTTATGATATTTGGGTTCGCGATTCCCGTGGATGCGAATTTATGACCTCTGCTACGGTAGTTCAGTTGGATCCTGATTTACCATTGCCCAGTATATCGGTAAACAACCAATGTGATGTAACTCCACCAGTAGGAGGCTTCCAAATCGATGTGGAAATGCCGGCTTCCATTGACAATCCAACATTTACCTTGGGGGGTAATACGGCAACCCCAGCATATGACGGAATTAATCCTACGGTGGCAACGTTCAATGTGCCTAGTGTGGGCACCTATGATGTGTATGTAATTGATGCCAATGGCTGTGATATTACCACCACAGCAGAGGTATTTCAGTTGTTATCGGCATCGGGTGGCTTCTCTATAGATCCCACTTGTGAAAATTCCGATGGAACAATTACCATCGTTGCGAATGGGGGTAGTGGTGATTTTGCCTATCGACTGACCGGTACTGATATGAATTCAAATGCCGTGGATATTACCGATCCCAATGCCGATGGAATTTTTGAGAATATTTTACCAGGTACATACCAAGTGGAAGTAACTGATAATTTGGTTACTGATGGAACGAACAATTGCACCACCATGGTCAATAATATCATTGCAGACACTCCGGTCGAACCTGTAATAGCAGATACTGGGGAAAGTAACGTGAGTTGTAATAGTGCGAATGATGGGAGTATTAATGCTGTTTTAAGTCCAGGTACGGATGTTGACGGTATTGACGAATTTAGACTCTACTCGGCAAGTTTGCCCTTAAGCGGAACAGAAACCCCTATAGCGAGTAACACTTCCGGTTCTTTTGAAACGTTGCCCCCTGGAACATATGTGGTTCAAGTGGTCACTGACAAGGGTTGTTCTGATGAAGAGCAAGTCACCATTACTGAACCACCTGTTTTTGAGATTACGGCAACCAATGAAACCTTGACATGCGAAAACGGTACCAATCGATTTAGTACTGCTACTATTTCTGCGACTTTAGTAAGTCCTGGTAACGGTGGACCCTATGGGTATCGATTGGATCCAACCGATAGTTATCAAACTAGTCCTGATTTTGATATTGTCGATAATGGTAGCGATCAAACCATAACAATCTATGCTATAGATGCCAATGGATGTGAAGATAGTGTCACCATAACGGTTTTTGCCCCTACTGATGTGGTGCCAAGTCTCAGTACCTTGAATGATTTGACCTGTGCAAATCCTGAGCGCGTCGAGATTACTGTTATTGGAACAACCAATTTTACAGTGATCACTTCGGCGCCCTCGGGTACCACAGTTGCCGATGTGAACGTAACGGGAAGCAGCACGGCCCTTGTAGACCTTCCGAATATTGGTGATTACCTTTTGGAGGTTCAAGATAATTCACCGAACGGTTGTTCTTATCCACTACCATTATACACAGTGGATCAACCGATTGAGCCAACAGTATCGATTACCGAAGCAACACCTGTGTTATGTGATGGTGACGATAATGGTGCTTTGTTCATTGAAGTCACTGATTATATAGGGGAATTTGATTTTGAGGCATATTTATTGGATAATAATGGCAATCGGGTGCTGCCGGCCCAGGCCAATGGAAGTTTTAATACCGTCGATTTTCCTGATGTCAATGGTGATGCGGCGCGTATTACCGGATTGTTAGGTGGAAATTATGAAGTTGTGATAAGCACAACGGGCTACGCAGACCCGCAATGCCCAGGAATTAGTAATGTGGCCACAGTACGTGCACCAAATGGACCATTGGTTCCAAGTGCTATTGAAATAGGCAATGTCAGTTGTAACAATGATAGTGGCGTAATTGAGGCTAACCTGAGTGGGGGGTGGGACTATGCCGCTTATGACTACAGACTTCTGCTTGATCGTGATTCAAATCGTAGTTATGAAACTGTTCGATACCCGTGGCTGCTTACTAACCGTTTCGAAAACCTAAGTAGTGGAGACTATCAAATACAATACCGTGATGTCGAAGGATGCCAGACCACTTTTGAACTAACGTTAAATCCTATTGACCCTATATTGGCCGGTATTCGAGAGCCACAGGCGTTGGTCTGTCCTGACGGGAATAACGCTGTTTTGGAGGCGTTTGACCCTTCATCAGGAGATGCTATATCTGCTGTCGCCGGCGCAACTGGTGGAGTACCCGGAGCTGGGTATATCTATCAGCTGATTTATTTTGCAGAGACCGACCCCAATAGCAATCCTGCGGCATTGACTGAAAGTTCTAGAAGTGGTCTACAAGATAGTCCGACGTTTACTGGCACGTCAGGTGGTTTTATAAGTCAAGGATGGTACGCCATTGAGGTGTTTTCAAGTTTTGGTTGTATTGGGACAACGGAACCGTATTTCGTAGATCCGCCGCCTCCGATCATTCCTGATTTGGTACAGGTGCAGGCGCCTGGTTGTGGAGGTATGGGTCAGATGCGCCTACAAATTGAAAACCCAGAAAGTGGCTTTGCATATGAATACCGACTGGCTCCAGGTTTAGCTGGTGGGGATCCTTTAGGTGTTTTTACGAGAATGGAGGATGCATCTGGGAATCCATCGACTACCGTACTTATCGATGGAGGACAAGCATTTTACCAATATGAAGTGCGAAAAGTGAATGCCACCAATACCTGTGGTACCATCAACTCCAATGGCTTGACCTTGGTAGATGCGCAAAACATTGATTTGGTCGTAAACTCGCCTGATAATATCTCATGCTTTAGTGAAATCGATGGGCGTATAGAATCGTTTTCTTCCGGAGGGGTAGGGAATAATACCTATACCTTATACTTGGGCGATCCGGTAGACGCCTTTAACCCTTCACCTTCGGCAATTTTTGTTGATTCCAATAATTTTGGAACGTTCGAAGGCCTTGATGCTGCTAATAATTATTTTATAGCCGTAACCAGTGGAAATACTTGTCAAGATATTGAACCTGTAGAACCGTTGATGAGACCGGAGCAAATAGTCTTCAGTACCAATGCCACCCCGGTCACCTGCAGTGGTGAAGAAGATGGTACCATAACCGTGGAGGTTTTAAGTGGAGGAGAAGGGCTATTGCAATTTGCCATTGAACCTAATTTTAATGAGTTTTTTAGTGACCCCGACAATCCTGGAATTTTCACCTTTGAAGACTTACAAGGTGATGAAAATGGAAGGGAGTACACCATTCTGATACAAGATTCTGAAGGATGTTCAGAAACAGCTATTATTGAAGTCTTTGAACCGCTACCCCTTCAGATTTCATCAGTTGAAACACCTGAAATTTGTTTAGGATTTGCAGACGGAACAGCACAATTGACCGTCACGGGCGGAACCCCTTTCGTAGATGTTACAGGTGCGGTTTACTATGAAGTTGCCTTAAATTCTTCCGATGAAGCCGATTATGAAAGAAATGATAATCTTTTCTTCGACAACTTGGTAGGTGGTGAGACCTATGTATTTTTTGTCAGGGATGCCAATGGATGTTTCGATACTATTGTTGTTCCTATAGAAATTGGAGTTGATATCAACGCAGAAGCAATAGTCGAGTATGGTTGTGAAGGGATTTTCCCGAACAGCACAAGTACTGTTCGTCCGGTAAACTCCTCTTCTTTTTCAGATGTGCTGTTCGCTTTGGATGTTGATGATATCAACATTGCTACAGAACAGCGACAATGGGCTGATTTACCTGCGGGAGACCATACCGTTTACCTATATCATCCAAATGGCTGTACCACTTTCGTTGAGTTTACAGTAGATGCTTATGAACCATTGTCGGTTGAGGTAGCAAAGACGGCTGCTGACGAAGTAACGGCAACGGTTACAGGAGGTTTTGGCGATTATGAATTTTTCTTTCAAGGTGAATCACAAGGTAGTGACAACGTGTTCAATATTATTTTTGATGCAACGGTAAATGTTCGAGTGGTTGATGCTCAAGGATGTTTTGTAGAGGTAACGTTCCCCTTTAATTTTGAGGGTATGCCAGAATTTCCGAATTTCTTCACGCCTGATGGAGATGGTATGAACGATCAATGGTTTCCAGAAAACAGGGAATTCTTTCCTAATATTGACGTAATCATTTATGATCGTTATGGTCGGGTAATCGCCCGATTAGATCAGGTAAAAAAGTGGGATGGTACCTATGAGGGAAGTCCCCTTCCTACGGGGGATTATTGGTACGTGGTCAATGCGAATGATACCGAAAAGCAGCAATTTGTAGGTCACTTTACACTATACCGTTAATTTTCAGGTAGCTAGTATTTGAAACTGTACCTTTTTAAATAAGAAGAAATGTCATTTCAGCATCTATTTATAACAATTCAACATAAGTAAAATGCCCTTTAAAGAATCTGAAGATGGATTCTTTTAGATGTTGCCTTAATTTGTTCTTGATAACGATTAGTACAGAATTTTTGCGAGCAACCCCATTTCTATGAAAGACAACACGTATGGCTTAACCAATTCGTTTTTGTTCAATGATAAAAACGAACTGGACCCTTCCTCTTTAATCAAGCTGAATCTTTATTTATACACCGCTGATAGTGCCAATAAACCGTATCAAATAGATTATAATGTTTTACTACTAAGTTATCAAATGTGGGAAGGAAGTTGTTTGGAAGAGTTTTGTGAAAAACAGACGTTGAGCTATTTTCTTTTTAACCCACAAAACGATTCGGCTGAGGCCAGAGAGGCGATGTATATGGATATTAGGGAGTTCTTAATGGGTAACTAACCTTTTACGTTTTTCGTTTTTATTTTCATCATAATTTTTATTTTTGCAAACCAATTCCGGGATGTGGCGCAGTCTGGTAGCGTACGCGCATGGGGTGCGCGTGGTCGCTGGTTCGAATCCAGTCATCCCGACTTTTAACATTTTATTAATAAATAGAACTCTGGTAAACAATTGATTATCAGAGTTTTTTGTTTTCAGCACTGCATTTAAATTAGTTGATTTTGTACTCAAATGACCTGTAAGGGTTACCTATTCGGTTACCTAATTTTAAAGCACTCCCGCGAGCCCAATGTTTATGGGCATTTCCAAATAAGGTTCTAATCCAGAAGCGATGACTAATGAAAATCTAAATTGACAAATAAGTCCCAAAAAAGGTTCCATTTATGGCACCGAAAGAATTAAAGCCAACTGGATCGGCTATGAGTAGCTAGGTGAGTTAGTCATTAATTTTACAAGTAAACACCAAACTGAAAATACCTGAGGATTTACAGAAGTAATCGAGAATAAGCAACCTGTCCGCCACTGGCGGATTACTTATTGTCATTGTTAGCAACAGTGATTTTAATTGATTTATATATTGTTCTTACCCAAATTTTTCTAATATGTTCTTCACATCAAATTCATAATTATCTTTCTAGGCCAATTGCTTTGTTTTCTTCAAGGTATTTTTCATTACAAATAACGAAATCGTTAATCCAACAACCATTAAAAACATAGCCACAAACAGACTTAAGTTGACAAGATGAATATCGGGACTTACC
>ERZ1740067.697-NODE-697-length-25720-cov-8.685993_pt1 | contig 25720 bp, 24 predicted proteins | sample MGYA00581736_ERZ1740067 | MGnify/ENA primary metagenome ERZ1740067 (study PRJEB43018, sample SAMN04849236) | marine metagenome | isolation source: floating plastic debris | place: Pacific Ocean | collected 2008-08-27 | study: EMG produced TPA metagenomics assembly... | reverse complement strand
CCAAAAGCCCGCCATGGCCGCGCGCGCATCGGCCCGAACGGTTTCTGCATTCAGGACCACGGCGGGCAAACCGTCCGAGCGGACAGCATCATAAAGCTGCCACTGCGTCTCCAGGCCCACTTCGTGCAAGCTGAAATTCGGGTCGAGCTTGTGATAGCTGAGGATAGCCGCCATCGGATGACGGATGAGAAACGTGTGTGTGATGCGTTTTAGAAATGCTGCGTCATCCGCGATGCGCGGCATCACATAGTAGGGCATATCTTTGAAAAAAACCGGGCCCTCTTCCGCCTTGGCCAAGAGCATGTCGCGGATCTCTGGATACTCTTTTGGGTGGGTCGGGTCCGCGTCGAACCCAGGAAAGGCGCCCCGCCCTTCGCCGAGGTAGTAATGATACATGAACGGTTCATGCAGGCAGGTGAGATCGCCCCGCTCGCGCATCAACCGCTCCAACGCCGTGGACATGGATCGGGGATGCGACCAGAGCGCGATCAGCTTGTGCATGGCGTATCCTCCCTCAGGGGAAGAGTAGCGGTGCTTCACGCAAGGTGACAAGTCAGCGACGCGAAAGACGTCCATCGGTGATCAAAAGCCCGAGGGCTATAATGGCGAACCCGATATAGACTTGGGGTGGCATCCGTTCTGCAAGGAACGCCGCCCCGAGGGCGACAGCAAAGGCTGGCACAAGCAGCGTCACCAGCATGAGATTGGCCGCACCGGCGCTGTTGAGGATCGCAAAGTAGAGCACATAGGCCATGGCCGTCGATACGGTCGCAAGGGCCAGAAGCGCCCCCCATGTGCCCGCGTTCATGGTCAAGCTTGGCGCCCCTTCAATCCAGCGCATCATCGGCACTGACAAGATGGCACTGCAAACCAGCATGCCAAACGCATTGGCCTCGGCCCGCGCCTTTGAAAGGCCAACCCGCCCCCAGACAGAGGCGAATGCGTAGCTGATGGTCGCGCCCAGAATGGCCAGCTGGGCCAGATCTGACGGATCAATCCCTCGAATGAGGCCGGGCCCCATGATCACCATCACACCGCCCAGCCCAACGCCTGCGCCCATCAGTTTGTTTCGTGTCAACGGCTCATCTGTCAGGATGGCGCCCGCGATGATGGGTGCGAAAATGGCGGTCATGCCATTGAGGATCGCAGCCAAGCCACTTTCCATCTGGTTTTGGCCCCAAAAGAGCAATGAGAAAGGGATCACGTTGTTCAGCGCCCCCATGACACAGCACCCTGCCCAGAAAGAGACGGTGCCGGGAATGCGAATGCGACGCCACAAAAGCCATGCCCCTAAAACCGGCACGGCCAAAGACACCCTCAAAAAGGTCAGTGTGAAGGGGCCGATCTCGTCCAAAGCGATCTCTGCAAAGAAAAACGACCCGCCCCAAACGCTGGCCAAGGCAAAGAGCATTAGAGCAGACAAAGCGGTGAAGTGTATGGTATGATCAGACATGGGCGCAGATTGCACGAAGGCGTCAGGTCTGCGCGACCCGGATGTTGCGCAAAGCGCCCGCGCGTGGTGGGCGCCCACACAGGTCGGCACCCCACGGAAGCCGGCGCGAAAGGCTCAAACATCGGCGGTTGAGGTTACTTGCCGCCTGCCTGTTCCATCTGGCGGGCAATTTCCGTGGCCCATTCTCCTACAATCGGCAGAAACTCGATCTGGCTGATCGACCATGCAACAATGGACAAAAGCAATGACGCCCCCAAAACCGTCCCAAGTCCGACAGCCAACCCTTTGGCGAAACTAAAGGCCAAGAACCGCGGTACAGAATTGTAGACACGCACAAAGCCGTGCCCGTTCAACCGGGTCAGTTCTTCACGCAGGGCGCGGACTTCCTCGACCAAAGCGTCCTGCTGCGAATTTGAAGTCTGTTGCACGGATCTCTCCTCATATCGATTGAGCACGCTGTCTGCGCGCGGCCGCTGGCCCATTATGGTCAACAGGCAATTAAGCTTTATTAACGCCTCCTTTACCAGTCTTACGCAATGGTGAAGCCCGGAGGTGTGCATGTTCCGGGTTCTATTGATTCTTTTTTTGTTGACCACGTCCGTTTCTGCCGGACCTTGGCCGCGCGAAGAAGGGAAAGGTTTCCTTTCCTTTTCTCTTGATCTCGACGCCGAAGAGCTCGAGGACAATTTCGTCTCCTTCTACCTTGAATACGGCCTGAGCCGAGGGCGGACCCTGGTGATTGATCGCCAAGAGCGTGGCGATGAGATTGCCAAGACCTTCGCCCTGATCCGCTTTCCCCTGGGCAACCCGGACCGCAATCTGAAGCTGGCCTATGATGTCGGACTGGGCACCGTGGACAGCCACTTTGCCTTGCGCACAGGGTTTTCCGTCGGCCGGGGATGGTCGATGGGCAATCGCTCGGGCTGGTGGACCCTGGACAGCCGGGCGCTTCTTCTGGATGAGGGCGATGAGGCCATCTTTGAAAGCGATCTGACCTTTGGGATACAGCTGACAGACCGGCTCAAGGCAATCTCGCAGCTTCAAGGCGGCGTTCCGTCCGATTCAAGCGCCTATGCAAAATTCGCCCAGAGCTTTGTTCTGCAGACGTCAAAAACCCGTCATTACCTGTTGGGGGTAACGACGGGCATTTACGAATCCGACACCCTGCAAGTCAATGTCGGGCTTTGGCAGGACTTTTGAGGTGCGTCATGGGATCGGATTGTCGATCCGCATCCGAACCACCACAGTGCCTTGCACCGGCTTCTCCCAGCGCACATTCACGCGATCATTGTTGGGGCCCTGACGCGGTTGCGCATAGGGCATACCCCAATAGGGATTGCCGGAATTGTCCTGGATCTCCCCTTCTGGCATCACGGATTCCACGGTCCGCACCCAAGCATTGAACGGAAGATGCGGCGAGGGTGTGACAACCCAGGTCGATTGCGGGCTGTTTTCATCATGACGCCACACCAGCGGGCTTTCGACCAGCGTGTTGACGCCGTTATAGGCATTGGCCGTGAAGTGGATGTTCTTGAACCGCTCGAAATTGAGCTCGGCAAACGTCGTATCAATCCCTTCCACACGATCAATATTGCCATCAATCAAACGGAACGTGTTGCCCGTGACCATGAGGCCATTGATAAAGTGATCTGTCCCAAAGGGCTTGACCAGAATGAAATTGAACGACGGCGACGTGCTTTGCGAGAGGAATGTATTGCCGGTGATGCTCATCGCACTGAACGAAAACTCACTGTTGAATTCAGGCGCTGGATCTCTTTCATTGGTCCATTCAATGGACCCGTCACAGATGTAGTTGCCTTCAATAGTGGCGCGGGAATTGGTATTCGCCATCACCAAAATTGCGGTACGCGGGCCAACCGGACCACTGTCCCCCTGGAAGAAGTGGTTTCCGGAAATGATCGAACTGGTGCCACCGATGACGGCGAAATGCCGGATGAAACGGCAACGATTGTTGCGGATCTTGACGTCGTTGGCATTGAGGTTGCAGCCGATCGTTGTGCGTTGCGCGACCAAAAGCGCGCTTTCGTTTGACACAAACTGGCAGCGGTCAATCATCATGCCCTGACATCCTGTGCCGTGGCTGGTGATACCGCGCTCGCGCGGGGCATTGACCCAACAGTCGCGCAAATGAAAACCGATGCCCGTCGGCGGCAAGATCAGAGCGTTGCAGTCGCCGCGGCACAGGAATTCAATATTGTCGATTGAGAACCGCGAGATCCGGTTGAAGCCGGTGAAATCCAGCATGTATTTGAAACGCCGGAATGTGTAATTCTGTGTGCCGGACGCATCATGCAGGGGCAAAGACAGCTCAATCGTCTCCTGGCCCACATTTTTGGAACGGACATAGACTTCCCGCCCCACACCATTGCCCTCGACCAGGGATCCCACAGGGATATTGGCGACGTTTTGCACGTTTGTCAGCGTGCGCGGGTCATTGGGGTTGTAGGTCGCTTGCGAGGTGAATGTCTCCGTGTCCCAATTCGGGCCGGGCACCACAGAGAGCTGACCGTTTGAAATCACGCGACGGTTTGAAAAGCTGTCCACATCGGGCACGGCCGCGTGCAGATCGATGGGCTCACGCAGGTCGATCTTGAGCCCGGCCATATCCAGCTCGACATGATCAGGGCCCTTCAACATGGATTGAAACGCCTTGCGGAACGCCAGCTCACCACTGCCGAATGCATCTATATAGTCCGGGAGATTAAAGTTCTGCTGAAGCGTCAGATAGTGACTATCCGACATCGTCACAGTGCCCAGAAAACGACAGCGGCTGTCCATCGTGACACTGTCGCCAAGGAAAAAGACACCCTCCGGGATCAAGATATCCCGTCCGTCAGCGGCGGCATCAGCGGCTTCAAAGGCGGCGTGATCATCTGTGCTGCCATCGCCGAGCGCACCAAAGTCTCGCACATCGACAAGGCCCACCATGTCGCTGAGAAACGCGCCCGTGATATCTTCTATTGCAATGTCGTCGATGCGCACAACACCGCCATTGGGGCCTGTCAGGTCCAAACCAAAGTGGCCGTAGACCGCGTCCGGGCCCCAAGACATGTCCACGCCGTTGCGCACGCCCGTGCCCACAATGGCGGTCACTTCAACAACATCGCCAAACGTGGTCAGCGTCGTCGTCGGACCGACTTGCACAACACCACTGATGTTGGAGCCATTGGACCGCGCGGCATAGCCCGCAATGCGCACGTTGGGCAGTGCACCCGAGATGACTTTGACCCGCGCGCGCACCTGCAGATAGCACCCAGGAATGATCGAGGTCTGCCCAGTGTAGCGCACCTTGGTGGTCGACGCGGTTTTGAGGATCTCAAGCGACCCGCCAAAATCCGGATCAGACGGCACAAACGCCGCGTTGGCAGCATTGTCATACGTATCGGATCCCGGGATCCCATCGCCGCTCGACCAGACGTCCAACCCACCTGAGAAGGGTGGCGGTGTAAAGGTGATGCCGTCGGTAATCGCTTTGTTCATCGCGTTCCTTTCCGCATCCGGGTCATGCGCGAAAGGATCGCCCGGACTGCACGTTATCGCTGAAGATGGCGGTCGTGCCGCCGGCGCGATGGACGTATCCGGTTACGCGTTAACGCGCGGTCGCTCGACCGCGCGTTGCTGTTTTAAATGTCGTGAGTATGCCCCTCAGGCGATCCCGTCGCCCGCTTCCTGAACGCGCACGCCATTGATGAGCCACCCTTTTTCGGTCTCAATCATCTCGTACTCGAGCAAAAAGAGCTTGCCGCCAGCATCCTTGATCATCACGTTCTGGATTAAGGCGCCGCCGCGCTCATCGGTCGACAGAAACTCCACATCTGCCGGGCGCCAGACCATCGGATACCCGTTGCGGACCATGTTGCCAAAGCGCTCCGGCGTGCCGAACATGCCTTGGATCATTGGGCTTGCAAAATCGAACGCGGTGACAAAATCATCTTGCAAGAACGCATCAATTTGCGACGATATCACGGATTTGACGTCATCATTTGCTTTGACAGCGCCTGTGGCCATCACCCAGATCAAAATGGCTGCGAAAAAGTGTTTCATGCGTTGCCCTCCTAAAGGTGGTACGATGCAGCGTGAACACGGATCACTCTTTCTGGCAATGGACCTCTCTTTGATGTGTTTTGCAGAAGGTAGTGGCGTACACATATTTTGTGGGAAAGGAGTGCACATCATGCGTAAACACACCCGTCGGGGTATCTTGGGCCTCGCACTTGCCACAACCACGATGCCTGTCGCAGCGACTGCAAGCGGCTTCAAAGCGGGCATCTGGGAAGATGTAGACCCAGCTGATTTGGTGCCGCGACGCTTCTCGGTCCGACGCATTGTCTCGCGGTCGCAGGCAGATCTTTACAAGGTCACGCTGGCCTTAAAGAGAGGCAGACCAATCACAATCGAAGGCTACACCCCCTCGGAGAGCCGAGAGATCATTATGTTGCTGTACCGGGATCGGCCCGCCGGTCTTGCACGTCTCGGAGTAAAAGGCAGTTAGCCAGAGACAATACGCCCATCCTCAAGGCGCACCACGCGATCCATCCGCGCGGCCAGATCGAGATTGTGCGTGGCAATGAGGGCTGCCATGCCTTCGTTTCGGGTCAAGCCGCGCAGGGCATCAAACACCTGATCAGATGTGCCCGGGTCCAGATTGCCCGTCGGCTCATCGGCCAGCAGAATGCGTGGCGCGTTGGCCAAAGCTCTGCAAATCGCCACCCGCTGTTGTTCTCCGCCAGACATCTCTGCCGGTCTATGCGCTGCCCGCGCCGCCACGCCCACTTGTTCCAGCAATGCGTCTGCCCGCGTTCGAGCCGCCGTTTCGCCCAAGCCTGACGCCAATTGCGGCAAAACAATATTCTCGCGCGCCGAAAACTCCGGCAAAAGATGGTGAAACTGATAGACAAATCCCACATCCTGACGCCGCGCCAAGGTGCGTGCATGGTCATTGAGACCGGTCATGTCACGCGCGCCAAAAAACACGCGCCCGGTATCGGGCGTATCCAGCAGGCCCGCCATGTGCAAAAGCGTGGATTTCCCCGCACCCGAAGGCGCAACAAGCGCGACCATTTCACCGCCAGCGATCTCAAGATCCACGCCGGTCAAGACCTTCACCTCACCGGGCTGTCCGGCGTTATAGGTCTTGGTCAGCCCATCGAGGTGCAGCACAGACTCTGTTACAGCATCATTCACGGCGCAGCGCCTCCACCGGGTTCATGCGCGCCGCTTTGCGGGCCGGGAAGATGGTCACGATGAACGAAAGCCCCAATGACAACGCCACCGCTTTCATTACATCGACGCCGCGCAGTTCTGCCGGAAGGTGATAAATCCCGCGAATGCTCGGGTCCCAGATCTCACCACCCATCGCCACGTTCACAAAGGAGAAGATCGGATCAATGTAGATCGCGAAAAGACAGCCCAGGATCACACCAAACGCCGTCCCGATGGCACCGGTGAAGGCCCCGCAAATGAAAAACACCCGCATGATGGAACCCTCGGTCAATCCCATCGTGCGCAAGATGCCGATGTCGCGCCCCTTGTTTTTCACGAGCATGATCAAGCCACTGACAATGTTCATGGCTGCAATCAGCACCAGGATAGACAGGATGATGAACATCACATTGTCTTCGACATCAAGCGCGCGCAAAAACCCACTCTGGCTGTCCTTCCAAGTCCAGAGAAGGCTGCGCTCACCGGCGGCATTGATCAGAGTCAAGGACAGATCTTCGACCGCCTCGGGCTCTTCGACCATCACCTCGATTTCGTCGGCGCGCCCTTCCCTGTTAAAAAAGCTCTGCGCCTCCTCAAACGGCAGATAGGCCCGGATCAGATCCGTATGATACCGCCCGGACGTGAAAATATAGACCACTTCATAGGCGTTGATCCGCGGCCTCGTGACAAAGGCGGTCTTGTTGCCATTGGGCAGGATCAACCGCACACGATCACCCAAACCGACATTGAGCTCCCGCGCCACACCTGACCCCAGCGCGATACCGCTCTCAAACGCCTCAAGCGATCCGAGTGATGTCTCCGGATTAGCTACACGCGGGATCGTCGCCAAATCGGCAGGCGCAATGCCCATCACTTCGACACCGGTATTGGCCTCACGCGCATTGGCCATGACCTGGCCTTTCACAAGCGGCGCGGCCCGGATGACGCCATCTACCCCACGCACGCGCTTGGCCATCTCAGTAAACTCGGGAATGGAGCGGTCAAATCGCCCGGTCGTCGGGTCCACTGTGCCCGCGCTGTAGACCGTCACATGGGCATTGGAGCCCAGAATGGCGTCCACAAATTCCGCGCGAAACCCCTCTCGCACCGCCAGCGTGGCAATCAGCGCGAACACCGCAAGCGTGATCCCGATCAGACTGATCCACGTCATCGTGGAGACACCGCCTTCGGACCGACGCGCGCGCAGATATCGCCAGGCAATCAGCCATTCAAAGCGGGAAAACGGTTTGGGTGCGACTGCCACGGATCACCTCAGTTTATAGTTTTCACGCAAACTGGGCGCTGCGGCCTGCCGCGTCAAGCGCCAGACGCTTTGCCGTAGATCTCAGCAATGCGCGCAATCGCCTGTTCGGGCGGCATCTCTTCGCTGTTGCCTGTCTTACGGCTGGTCAGCTCGACCACGCCGTTTTTCAATCCGCGCGGCCCAACGGTGATCCGCCAGGGCAGCCCGATCAGATCCATCGTGGCAAACTTGCCCCCTGCCCGCTCATTGCGGTCATCGTAAAGCGGCTCTAAACCCAGCGCGGTCAGCGATTCATACAGCGCCTCGCAAGCCGCATCGGCCTTCGTATCGCCCTGCTTCAGGTTTACAATCCCGGCGTGATAGGGCGTCACACCCTCGGGCCAGATGATCCCGTTCTCATCATGGCTGGCCTCAATGATCGCCCCCATCAAGCGGCTGACCCCAATACCATGGCTGCCCATATGCACGGGCGTGGGCTTCCCATCCGGCCCCTGCACCGTCGCGCCCATTGGTTCCGAGTACTTGGTGCCGAAGTAAAAGATCTGGCCCACTTCGATCCCCCGGCTCTGCTGGCGCCGCGCTTTAGGCACCTCGGCAAACTTCGCATCATCATGAGTTTCATCCGTGCGGGCGTAGGGCGTTGTCCATTCCTCAGCAATCGCAGCACACTGTTCCCAGCTGTCGTAGTCGATCTCTCGGTCGCCCAATGTCAGAGACGTGATCGCGCTGTCATAGAACACCTCAGATTCACCCGTCTCGGCCAGCACCAGAAACTCATGGGTGTCATCGCCGCCAATCGGCCCGCTATCAGCCCGCATCGGGATCGCCTTCAGCCCCATCCGCTCATAGGTCCGCAGATAGCTGACCATGTGCCGGTTATAGGCATGCAGCGCATCTTCTTTGGTCAGATCGAAGTTATAGCCATCCTTCATAAAAAACTCGCGCCCCCGCATCACGCCAAAGCGTGGCCGGATCTCATCGCGAAACTTCCACTGGATGTGATAGAGCGTCATCGGCAGATCGCGGTAGCTGCCAACATGGGCCCGGAAGATATCCGTGATCAGCTCCTCGTTGGTCGGACCGTAGAGCATATCCCGATCCTGGCGGTCACGGATCCGCAGCATCTCAGGGCCATAGGCATCATAGCGCCCGCTCTCGCGCCATAGTTCTGCCGATTGCAGCGTCGGCATCAGCATCGGAATATGCCCGGCACGCACCTGCTCTTCATGCACGATATTTTCCAGCTTTCTCAGAACCTTAAAACCCAGAGGCAACCAAGAATAGATCCCCGCGCTGGATTGCTTGATCATCCCCGCACGTAGCATCAGCCGATGGCTGACAATCTGTGCCTCAGCAGGGTTTTCCTTCAGAACGGGCAGAAAGTATCTCGAAAGGCGCATGGGCGGTGTCCGTATTCAGTTGCCCGACCCGTCTACGCCCTTCCCTGCAGGCCTTCAAGCCAGCACCGAAGCTCACGCGAAGATCACGCTTCCGTCATCCTTTGAAGCAATATGAACCAATCCTGAAACCGCACCGTATTTCCCGCAACTCACACGACGTGGGTTTTTTACACACAAGAGGAATGTCCCTATGAAAACCTTGACCAAGATCGCCGCTGTCGCCGCAACCGTTGCCGCCATGGCCACTGGCGCAAAAGCTGCCTCCATCACAGAAATCGCCGTAAATGACGAGCGGTTCTCCACACTCGTTGCAGCCGTCACAGCGGCCGGTCTGGCCGACACCTTGGCAGGCCCTGGTCCGTTCACTGTCTACGCACCTGTGAACGACGCGTTTGCCGCCCTGCCCGCCGGCACGGTTGAGACACTTCTGAAGCCCGAAAACAAAGATCAGCTTACAAACGTGCTGCTCTACCACGTAGACGACCGCAAGCTGACCGCCGAGGCGATCCCGACCGGGTCAAACTACTTCAAGCCGCTTTTGACATCGGAGCGTCTGTGCATCACGAAATCCGGCGGCGGCGTTGAGATCGCGGATGGCACAGGTGAAAGCGCCAATGTCATCATCGCCAACATCAAAGCTGACAACGGCGTGATCCACGTGATCGACAAGGTGCTGCTGCCTGGTCAGCGCCCCGCCTGCCACTAAACTGGCATCCTAGCTCAAAAGAGCCCGCCCAATCACGCGGCGGGCTCTTGCATGCAGGCGCAGCATAGACGATCAATGGTGTGAAACTGACAGAGATCCTCTATGGCCCTGCCCGGCGCGACACAGCTTAAATACTGGACCATCACGACGGTTGTTTTCCTGGTCATCCTATGGGCCTTGGGCAATGTGATCTTGCCCTTCGTTTTGGGCATGGCGATCGCCTACTTTCTGGATCCCGTCGCGGACCGGCTCGAAAATTTGGGCCTCTCGCGTGCCATATCGGTCACCATCATCACGCTTGTCGCTGTGTTGGTCTTTGTGCTGATGGCGCTCTTGGTCATACCCTCCTTGGTCAACCAAGCCATAAACCTGGTTCAAGTCGCCCCACAAGTCTTTGACGAACTTCATAAATTCATGACTGAGCGGTTCCCGCAGCTCTTTGATGAGAGCTCAACGATCCGTCAATCCCTGGCCACCTTGGGCGAAACCATCCGTTCCAAGGGCGTTCAGTTTTTTGAAGCGATCCTTGCCTCTGTTGGGTCATTGATCAACGTTGTGGTCCTCATTGTCATCGTGCCAGTGGTGGCCTTCTATCTGCTTTATGACTGGGATCGCATGGTGGCCGAAATCGACCAGCTTTTGCCGCGCGATCATGCCCCAACGATCCGCCAACTGGCCCATGACATCGACAAAACGCTGGCCAGCTTCATCCGCGGCATGGGGACGGTCTGCCTCATTCTTGGGACATATTACGCCATCGCTCTGATGCTCGTCGGGCTTCAGTTCGGTCTGATCGTCGGTGCCATCGCAGGGCTGGTCACCTTCATTCCCTACCTGGGTGCCATCATCGGTGGCGCCTTGGCGATCGGATTGGCCTTCTTCCAGTTTTGGGGAGATTGGGTCTCTATCGGATTGGTCGCGGGGATTTTCATGCTGGGCCAGGTGATGGAAGGCAATGTTTTAACGCCCAAGCTCGTCGGCAGCTCGGTTGGCCTGCATCCTGTCTGGCTTATTTTTGCGCTGTCTGTATTTGGGGCTCTCTTCGGCTTTGTCGGCATGCTCGTCGCTGTCCCCCTCGCCGCCGCGATCGGCGTCCTCGCCCGCTTTGTCATATCGCAATATATGTCCAGTAAGCTCTATCGTGGGCTATCAGGAACCGAAGACAGCTAATGCCACAGCAACTCAGCTTTGATCTCCCGGGCCGCACAGCGCTTGGGCGGGACGATTTCTTCGTCTCCCCGGCCAATGCCCATGCGGTTGCAATGATTGAAGGCTGGGAGCAATGGCCAGCTCGAAAATTGATGCTTGTCGGCCCACGGGGCTCTGGCAAAACGCATCTTGCCCATGTTTGGGCCAATCTGAGCGGCGCGCGCATTATCGCTGCAGAGGATGTGCCCAAGGAAAATGTGGCCGACCTGGCCACCGGCGCCCTGGCCTTGGAAGACTGCCACGCAATCGCAGGCCAGACTGAGGCAGAAAACACTCTCTTTCACCTCCACAACCTGGCCCTCGCGGAAGGTCGCAGCATCCTCTTTACGGCGGAAACTGCGCCTGGGGACTGGGGGCTCTCGCTCCCGGATCTGGCAAGCCGCATGCAGGGGACGCCCTCGATCCATATCTCGGCCCCGGACGATGAACTGCTGACCGCACTCTTGATGAAACTCTTTGCAGATCGTCAGCTTTTTCCCACGCCAGCGACATTGCCTTTTCTGGTGTCCCGGATTGATCGCTCCTACGAAGGCGCGGCGGCGGCGGTTGCGGCCCTGGATGCCGCGGCCCTTGAAACGCGCCGATCGATTACGCCAAGACTTGCCGCAGAGGTTCTGGACATCTAGGCGCGCAGGGTCCATCCTAGATGTCTCTACGTCACAGTTTTATGAGCAATTACACCGTCATGACGGATGCCGACTTTCTGAAATCCCCCATGCCCGAAGCCGTTGAGATGCCCGACCTGGATCTCACAGGCCCGGGTCGCTTTTACAACCGCGAGCTCAGTTGGATTGGGTTCAACTGGCGCGTCCTTGAGGAGGCCAGCAACCCCCGCGTGCCGCTCTTGGAACGGCTGCGATTTCTGTCGATTTCAGCGACCAACTTGGATGAATTTTACAACGTTCGCGTCGCAGGCTTGCGGGAACTGGCCCGTGAGGGCAACACCACCCCCGCCCATGATGGCCTGACGCCCGCAGAGCAGCTCAAACTCATCGATGAAGATGCCCGCCGCCTGCTCCACCATCAGCAAGAGACGTATGAGACGCTCAAAACGGAGATGGAAGCGGAAAACATCTCCATTCTCACCCGCGATGATCTGCGACAGGGGGAACGCAGCTATCTGGAAGATGCGTTTATGAACAAAGTCTTCCCAGTCCTTTCTCCTCTAGCCATCGACCCGGCGCACCCGTTTCCCTTCATCCCCAACCTTGGCTACACGCTCGCGCTGCAACTGAAGGCCAAAGACGGTAAACGCAGTCTCAAGGCGCTGCTGCCGGTTCCGCATCAGATCGATCGCTTCGTCACCCTGCCCAGCGAAGAGGGCACCCACCGGTCGCTGCCTCTCGAAGAGCTGTTGTTGCTCAACATCGACAGCATTTTCCCCGGCTACGAAATGAAGGCTTACTGCGCCTTCCGCGTCCTGCGTGACAGCGATCTGGAAGTCGAAGAAGAAGCCGAAGATCTGGTGCGCGAATTCGAAGTGGCGCTGAAACGCCGCCGCCGGGGCGAGGTGGTGCGCATGAAAATGACCGCAGGAGCGCCTGACACTCTGCGCGACACGATCATGGAAGAGCTCAACGTCTCACGCGACGAAATCGTCGAGGTGCAAGGCATCATCGGCCTGGCAGATCTCAAAGAACTGGTCCTCGACAGCCGACCGGATTTGTTATGGCCGTCCTTTATTCCGCGCGTGCCCGAGCGCGTGCAAGACCATGACGGCAACATGTTTGCCGCCATCCAGCAAAAAGACGTGCTGCTGCATCACCCCTATGAAACCTTCTCTATGGTGATCCGCTTCCTGCAACAGGCCGCGCGCGATCCCAATGTGGTGGCGATCAAGCAAACGCTCTACCGCACCTCAGCCGACAGCCCTATCGTCGATGCGCTCTGCGAGGCCGCAGAGGATGGCAAATCCGTCACCGCGCTGGTGGAGCTTAAAGCCAGGTTTGATGAGGCCGCCAATATCCGTCAGTCCCGCTACTTGGAGCGCGCAGGCGCCCATGTGGTCTATGGGTTCATAGACTGGAAAACCCACGCCAAGATCTCAACCGTCGTGCGTCGCGAAGGCGATAACCTGGTGACCTACACGCATTACGGCACCGGTAACTACCACCCGATCACGGCGAAAATTTACACCGATCTGAGCTTTTTTACCTGTGACGCAGCACTGGGGCGCGATGCGACCCGCGTGTTCAACTATCTGTCCGGCTATGCTCAACCGCAACAGCTTGAAAACCTGGCAATCTCACCGCACACGCTCAAATCCAGCTTGATCCACATGGTGGAGCAGGAAATCAAGCATGCAAAGGCGGGCAAAAAGGCCGAGATCTGGGCCAAGATGAACTCCTTGATCGAGCCGGATGTGATCGACGCGCTTTACGCCGCAAGCCAGGCCGGCGTTCAGATCAGCCTTGTTATCCGAGGCATTTGCGGCCTCAGACCCGGGATCAAGGGCCTGAGCGAAAACATCCGCGTCAAATCTATCGTCGGTCGCTTCCTTGAACATTCCCGCATCGTCTGTTTCGGAAATGGCGGCGGATTACCCTCAAAAAAGGCCCGCGTTTTCATCAGCTCCGCCGACTGGATGGGCCGCAACCTCAACCGCCGCATTGAAACGCTCGTGGAAATTCAGAATGCGACCGTAAAGGCTCAGATCGTCAGCCAGATCATGGCAGCCAACATGGCCGACATCGCGCAAAGTTGGGTCATGTCGCCCGATGGCAGCTTCAAACGGGCCGAATGGGATGAGGGCACATTTGCCTTCAGTTGCCACCGTTTCTTTATGGAAAACCCATCTTTGTCAGGCAGAGGCTCTGCGGGCGCAGCAGACGTTCCAAAACTCACACACACCGAAGATTGACCGATCTGCTGGCTTGGACCATAAAGTTCGCCAGTAACCTGGGGACGGCATGGACGGCAGCACCAAACCATCTGAATCAGATTGGGGGCCTTTTGGCCGTCCGCTCTTCGATGAAGCGTCGTCTCGTAGGCTCAGCCGTGTAGGCGTCATCGACATCGGGTCGAACTCTGTCCGCATGGTGGTCTTTGACGGTGCCGCGCGCTCTCCGGCATATTTCTTCAACGAAAAGGTCATGTGCGAATTGGGCGCGGGCCTTGCTACGACAGGGCGGCTTAACCCCGAAGGCCGCGTGCGGGCGCTTGCCGCGTTAAAGCGGTTTCACCGCCTGGGCGTGGGAATGAATACCGGGCCGCTTACGGCCGTTGCCACCGCCGCGGTTCGTGACGCAGAAGACGGGGCAGAATTTTGCGCCGATGTCCTGCGCGAGACAGGCCTTCGCATTCTGGTATTGAAAGGCGAACAAGAAGCGGCCTTTTCCGCACAGGGCGTTCTGCTGGGATGGCCTGGATCCTACGGGCTTGTCTGTGACATGGGCGGCTCTTCGATGGAGCTTGCCGAAGTGAATGGCGGCCGCGTGGGCCGCCGTATGACATCCCCGCTGGGCCCGCTGAAACTGCGCGACCTCAAAGGAGGCAAGAAGGGCCGAAAGGCGCAGATCAAAGACTACGTGGCCCGGATGCGCGATCATCTCGGAGAGCAACGCAACCGTCTGTTTCTGGTGGGCGGGTCCTTTCGCGCGATCGGCAAGATTGACATGGAACGGCGGCAGTACCCGCTGAAGGTCACCCATGAATACCGCATGAGCGCGCGCTCGTTGCGCGAAACCGCCCACTACATCGCCGCAGAGGATCCCGAGGCGCTGCGCATCCGCGCGAGCGTGTCCGCCTCCCGCATGGCGCTTGTGCCGTATTGCTGTGACGTACTGCGCGAGGTGGTGAGCACGTTCAAACCCCACGATATCGCCGTGTCAAACTACGGCATCCGTGAGGGGTTGCTCTATCAGCAAATGCCGCAACGCCTCCGCGATCGCGATCCTTTGATTGAGGCCTGCAGCTTTGTGGAATCACGCGACGCGCGCATGCCGGGCTCAGGCAAAGCTGTCTACAAATTTGTAGAGCCGCTTTTCAAATCTGTTCCGGACGATCGCAAACGCATCATCAAAGCGGCGTGTCTGTTGCATGACGTGAGCTGGCGCGCACAGCCCGATTATCGCGCAGAGGACTGCTTTGACAATGCAACCCGCTCCAATCTGGGCGGTCTCAAACATACCGAGAGGGTTTATTTGGGTCTGGCTTTGCTGCATCGTTATTCCAACAATCGCGACAGCAGTCGCTTTGCGGAACTCAATGAACTGGTGACCGAGAAGGATCAGCATGAGGCCGAGGTCTTGGGCAAGGCCATGCGGTTTGCGGCGATGCTCTGGCCCTCGCAAGATCCCAAACTGGGCAAGCTCAAATGGTATCCCAAAAAGAAGCAACTGGATTTGGTGCTGACCCGTGATGCGCAAGAGCTGTTTGGTGAAGTCGCGCAGGCTCGGTTCGCATCCCTGGCGCAAACCCTAGAGGCAGAACCGCACGTGCGCATAGGCCGGGCCTGACACACCGAAATCTCTCAAAGAATTCGGCGACCCTCAAATTTCGATCTGTTCGTCCAGCGGCGCGTCTTCTTCTGCATCAGGTTTTCGCCGAATGATGATATCTCCATTGGGCAAAACCTCTGGCAGCTCATAGCGGTTGACGTCGTCAATCTTGTCAAAAAGGTCGCGCATCATTGGGCCCATCGCCTCGGAAAACTGACGCAAGGCCGGCTCCATCTCGTCGGCCAATCCCTGCAGATCGTCGAGCGCAGGCTCCATCTCCTGCAGCAATCCCTCAAGAAACATCTCAAAGCCTCGCTCCATGAGCGACGGGCCTTCTGTCTCCTCCGCAGTCGCCGGAAAAGCCAACATTGCCGCTGTGACAGGGATGATCAAAGCTTTCTTCATATGATGAATATAGGCGATTGCGCGCGCAGTTTTAAGACAGCATGTCATCCAGATCGATATCCATCGTGACCGGAAAATGATCCGACGCCGTGATCAAGGCCTCGCGCAACTCTGGCGTTGTCCAACAAACGGGATCGTCAAACGGGTGCCAGATGCGCCATTTGGGCGATCTGGTGTACAAGTCAGGCGAGACCATGATGTAGTCCAAAAGCGCCTGCAGATAGCGGTCTTCGTCTTTGATATAGAACCGAGCCGACGTCGCCACCGGGCCGATCCGCCGCGTCAGGGCGCGTTTGGCATGGGGATCATGCAGTCGGTGCGCACTCTCGCCTCCGTCTCCCATGATGATCTCAACAGAGGACCGCCCGAACAGCGCCTCATAGGTATCAAGCCCCGGACCATCATTAAGATCACCCAGTAAGATCAGGCTTTCGCCCGCATTAAGATGTGCCTCAACCCGTTGCCGCAGCCAGACCGCCTGCGCCTGCTGTTTGCGGCGGTTTGAGATCCCGATGCGCATCGCCTCGTCGCGATCCTTGGCACCATGGGGAGCTTTGGATTTCAGGTGCGCGCCGATCAATCGCACATCCCGCCCGCCTGGAGTTTGCATTGCAACCTCCAGCGGAGGCTTGGAAAACCGCACTTTGTCTTCTGTGGCATCGATATCGAGATCAATTCGAAACACCCCGTCAAAGCGCGGCGCATCGGGGCTGCCTTTTTGACCAGTGGGCAAGCCTTTGGGATCGTGCACACAGGAAACAACGTCGGGATCATAAAGCAACGCCAGTTCCTGCTGCGTATCATTGGCAAACCCGAGAAGCGCTTTGCGCGCCCGTATCCCCACGGCCGCTGCGAAATTCTCAAGCGCAGGCACCGTCTGCCGGTGGCGGCTGTCATCCGGGGCCTCAACGACCAGGATGGCATCGGCATCCAAAGCCGTGAAGACAATGCCAAGCGCGGCCAGTTGATCCCGGCGCGTCACATCATAACGGGCCGACCATTCACCATCTTCCAAAAGCGCGCCGTCATCATCAAACAGCGCGTTGAACCACTCCACATTGTAGGTTGCAAACCGCATAGGGTTACCCGTTGATCTCTTCCCAGGCGCGGTTGATGTCGACCATGCGCTTTTCGGCCAGTTTGACCGCCTCTTCCGGCACGCCGCGGGCGAGCATCCTGTCGGGGTGGGTCTCCCGCACCAGGCGCCGCCACGCCTGTCGGATCTCTTCTTTGGGCGTCTCCCTTGTCACGCCCAAAACGTCATAAGGATCGGCCTTTGCGTCGGGGACAAACCGCGTCCTCAGCGCTCGAAATTCTTTTTCCGGCAGGCCAAAGATTTCGGCCACGCGCTCCAGAAAATCATCCTCATTGGGATGATAGACACCATCCGCCACCGCGATGTGGAACAGCCCCTCCATGAGGTCATTGAGGGTGTCTGTGTCGTCGCCAAACATCGCCTTGATTCGCGTGGCGTAGTCCTCAAACCCCGCCACATCCTGACGCGCGAGGTTAAACACACGCGCGGCCCCATCGTGATCAGCCTCAGCGATCTGAAACACCTCGCGAAACGCCGTCACCTCATCACGGGTCACAAGACCGTCCGCTTTGGCCATCTTGGCGCCAAGGGCAATCACGGCAATGGCAAAGGCCACCGAGCGTTCCGGCGGCGTACGCAAACGCTCAAAAACCTGAGCAAGGCTTTCGCCTTTTGTGAGCGCAGAAAGCGCCTCAGAGATCCGACTCCAAATCGACATGCGGGTAGGCATAAAGCCTTTGATTGGCTTTGTCTGTGACAACCGGTTCAGTTGCCTCAAAACGCAACATCATGTGAAGGTAAAGGCCGTCCTTAAATCGGTTACGCCTTGTCAGGGCGCATGCGCGTCACACCGAATGAAACAAGGGTCACGTGGCAAAGATCTGGGCTTCGTAGTCTTTGAGATAAATCCGCAACCACGGTGTGAACCGAGAGGGCTCTCGCTCCACCCATGCCGCCAGTTCCGCCATATCCACCCAATCCGTGGCCATCACTTCTTCGGGGTTCGGCACAGGCACAACGCGGGTTTTAACACGGGACATGAACACATCCACGCGCTCATGCTCAATGAGGCCATTGCCCACATCGGCGCGATAGGTCAGCTGATCGCGATATTCCAGCGGCAAGCCTTTCAGACCAAGCTCTTCATAAAGCCGACGCTCAGCGCAGCGATGCGCGTCTTCCCCCCATAACGGATGCGTGCAGCACGTGTTCGCCCAAAGGCCAGGTGTATGGTACTTGCACAGGGCACGCTGCTGGATCAGCACGTCATTTCCGCACATTACAAAGACGGAAACGGCCATGTGTAACAGGCCCTTACGGTGCGCTTCTAATTTCTCAACGGCAACCAGATCCCCGCCCACCCAGGTGGGGATCATCTGTCGCGTCGGGACATCGGGCGCATTCATACATAGGCCTCCGGGACCAACCGCGTCAAATGCGCGATATTTTTCAAACCGATTTTGATGTGTGCCATTGGGCGGGCCTTTACAAGCTCTTTGTTCATGTAAGCCTCAAATGTCAGGCGCTGCACATCTTTGTCATGGCAGAGCGAGACAAACCGCTCCCGCCGCTCATCAGAGCGGTAATAGGCGTTTTGCATTGATCCCAGCACGCGGAAGACATTCTTGTGGTCTTTCATGAAGAGTTTGCGCGCCAGCTGCAGGTCTTTCACGCGACCGCTGGCCAGACACGCGGCCGCCGCCGTCGCCGCCACGCGGCCACCAAACATGGCATAGTAAATCCCCTCGCCCGAACTTGGCGCGACCACGCCGCACGCGTCTCCGGCAACAACCACGTCCTTGCCGTTGTCCCAGCGATCCAAAGGCCGCAACGGGATAGGCGCGCCTTCTTTGCGGATGGTTCGACACCCCTCAAGCCCGCTGGCCACGCGCAAATCGGCTGTCGCCTGCTTGAGGTCGACGCCCTTCACCATGGAGCCCATGCCAACGCTTGCCGTATGTCCGTGCGGGAACACCCAGCCGTAAAAATCAGGCGAAATGGCCCCGTCATAGATCACATCGCAGCGGTCAGGATGGTAATTGCCCACCGGGCCCGGCGCTTCGATGATCTCGTGATAGGCCACCACGAAGGGGATCTTGTCTCCGTCCGGGATCTCCTGGCGCGCCACATTTGACCGCGCTCCGTCTGCCCCGATGATCAGTTTTGTCACCAAAGCCCGTTCATTCTGGCTGACTTTATCGCGGTAAACCACACGGGTTTCCCCGTCTTCGCGTTCAATGCGCACAAAGGTGCCCGTGGCCCGCTCAACGCCCGCACTGGCCGCACGGCAGCGCAGAAACTCGTCGAAATGCTCTCGATCCACCATGCCGACAAAGCCGTTCTCGATGGGAATATCCACCTGGCGCTTGGTGGGCGAAATCATCCGTGCGGTTGTGATCTTTGCGACGAGCTGATCGTCGGGAATGAGAAAATCCTTGATCAAGCGCGGCGGGATTGCGCCACCGCAAGGTTTGATGCGCCCTGCCCGGTCCAGCATCGCGACCTTGTAGCCTGACCGTGCCAGATCCTCTGCAGCCGTGGCCCCGCAAGGCCCTCCTCCGACGACGACGACATCATACATCTTCATTCTCCTGGAACCATGGCAGCGTGTCCGCCGCGATTTGGATCAATCACTTTGAGCGCCAAAAGCGCCGCAACAACAAAAAGACCTGCTTCAAACAGGAACACCGCGCCGAAAGCGGTGGCGTCGCTTGCAAAACTGACGCGCATCACATCTACGGCCGCCGCTCCGACCAATCCGCCAAACCCGGCGGCAATGGCTTGTGCGGCGCCCCAAAGCCCCATGCGCGTGCCTTCCCGGCTGCCCCTGCCTTGCCCGGCCAAGGCCATCATGGATCCGATGGCCGCCACAGCGAACATGCCGTTAAAAAAGCCCAACGCGACAACGGCCGGCGTCAGGGTTGATGTCACCGCAGGTCCGCCAAGCATTGTGATTGCCCCAAGACTTGCGGCCGAGCCAAGACATCCCGCCACGACCCAGGCCCGCAAACTGCCAATCCGAAGCCCCGTGGCCATGATCCCAACCGTCAGCATGCCCAAGAAAACGCCGCCATTTTGCGCCCCTGACAGGGATGTGGATTGCCCAGGCGTAAACCCAAAGACCAAGCCCGCATAAGGCTCCAGGATCAATTCCTGCATGAAATAGGCGATCATCGACAGGAAGACGAAAATCGTGAAGTGCCGCGCGGCCGTCTCGCCCCATACTTCCTTCAAACCATCGATAAAACGCGTCTCTTCCCGCGGCCGTTCCACTGGCTGCACGCGACGTTCAATGCCCCACACGGCCAACGTGGTGAGCACCACCGCACCGACCGTCACGATGCCCACGATTTTGAGCAAGAGCATTGGCGTGTATGGATCGAGAAAAACGCCGACAGTACCGGCGGTCACGGCAATGCCTGCAATCATCATCAACCAAGTGATTGTGGCGGCGGCCGCTCTGCGTCTTGGTTCGGTCGCCGTGGCCAAAAGCGCCAGAAGAGAAGTGCCCGCCGCGCCGACCCCAAGCCCGATCATCGCGTAGGCCAAAATGGACAACGACAACCCAGCCGCAAAGCTCGTTTCAAAGAGCAAAACGCCCAAAGATGCCCCGAACGCGCCCGCAGCAAGGGCGATCATGCCCCCGATAATCCACCGCGTTCGCCGCCCACCAGTATCCGACATAAAGCCCCAATTGGGTCGGGTGATCTGTATTCCGTAGTGCAGCGCGACAAGCAATCCAGGCAGCACCGCTGGCAGGGCCAGCTCCACAACCATGAGCCGGTTGAGCGTGGATGTCGTCAGCACCACCACAGCGCCAAGCGCCATTTGTACCAATCCAAGACGAACGATACCCGGCCAACTCAGGGTCATCCCACACCTCCTAGCCCGCGCAAGGCGACAGCCGCCACCATCATACCGCTGACATACAAGATGACACCGGTGCCATTGTACCAAGGCGCCCGCCCCTTCGGATCCCGCAGCAACACGCGCATGGCCCAAAACTGCGCCGCCAGGAGCGCGAGAATGATCAAGGCAAAGACAGGTTTGTCCCAAATGGTCAGCAACGCGATCACGACGACTTGCGGCAACGCCATCACCCAACAGGCCACACGCGCCGCACGCTCCGGGCCGAGCGTGACCGGCAAAGAGTTCACACCCATCTGACGATCGCCCTCTAATGCTTTGAAATCATTGAGCGTCATGATCCCGTGCGCCCCGAGCGCATAAAGCAGTGCGATCACCACAATCTCTATGGAAGGTGCGCCCGCAGACAGGACCGCCGCGCCCGTGAACCAAGGCAGGCCCTCATAGCACAGACCAACCAGTCCGGGGCCCCAGACACCTGAGCGCTTTAAGCGCACCGGTTCCGCTGAATAGGCCCAGGCCGCCAGCACCGCAAAAACGGTTGCGCCGAACCCCCACGGGCCCAGAAGCGTTCCCAGCGCCAAAGCCAAGACAGACATCGCGATCGCAATCCACAGCCCCCAACGGCCCGGGATCAGACCGGACGGAATGGGGCGATGCGGCTCATTGATGGCGTCCACATGCCGGTCGCACCAATCATTGGCAGCTTGGCTCATGCCACAGACTACCGGCCCCGCAAGCACCATCCCCGTCAGCACCAGCCAAGGCGCTGATGACATCGGGACGCCTGATGCGACGACGCCGCAGAGATAGGCCCAGACCGGTGGAAACCACGTGATTGGTTTGATCAGGGTCAGTACAGCAGGCGGATGCGGGTAACGTCGACCGGCGCGATCTTCAAACGTGACACTCATAAGTGTAAACTAAACTATACAATCGCGAATGGTCAAAGGTCTTTTTGACATTGACCCGCTCTGCGACATCAAAACGTCCGAGCCTCAGGACGAAGACCCCCATCTCACCATGCGGGCCACCGAATTCTTAAAAAGAATTCGGACAGAAATCTTTCAAAGATTTCGGCACCTTGAAGCAAAACTCAGATGTGGAAGGTCGTTCAGTCTTCGATGGAGCTGTCGATCATGCCGTGTTTGCGCAGTTTCACGTAAAGGCTCTGACGGGAGAGACCCAGCATTTCGGCCGCGGCGACGCGATTGTTGTTGGTCAGCTTCACCGCTGTCTCAATGCACATCTTTTCGACCACGTCGGATGTTGCTGAAACAAGCTCTTTCAGCGACGCGGTGCCCACCAAATCCATTACATTCTTCATGGCGTCTTCGGTCATCATGCCCGGCGCGGCCTCGGTTTCAGATGACATCGGTGTCACGTCGCGGACAATAAAGCCAAACCCAGCATCCCGGCTGCTTTGCCGCAGCTGGGCTACGGATACATCCACCGCCAAACGGTTGCCGACGACACTGTTGATCTGCGCGCTATAGTGGCTCATCCGTCCAGATTTGAGCGCGGCCTCAAGCATAAGCTTCAAATCGACCGTGCCGCGGACCAGGAAATCGGCCAAAGAGCGCTCTTTCACATCGAGCAACCGCGCCGCATCCGTCATCACCAGGAAGGCTTCGTTTACATCGCGCACAATGCCTTTGGCATCTGTAATCACCATTCCATCCGGCGAGGCCGCAAAAAGCGCGGACACGGTATTTGCATTGTCACCTGTGCCCTCAGTGGGCTCCGTCAGCGACGTGATCCGACACAGCAGGAAAAGCTCACCCGCCGCGCGGAAATACTCAGGCGTCAGGGTCAGGTCCAACCCGCTGCGACGCGCCACAACCTCAATGGACTGCTGACCTTCTGCGGCCGCAGCTGCCAACAGAGCGTCCATCATCTCTTCGCGACGGCGCCCTTCAAATATCTGAGCGAAGGAATTGCCATTCAGAGTGTCTGCCTTTGAGCCCAAAAGCTGAGCTGCAGACGCATTCATGTCATGCACCCGCCCGCGATCTGCATCGACCAGAACGAACGGCGTGGCCGACGCTTCAAGCACAACGCGGTAGAAGGTTTCGCCACTGCGAATGCGTTGCTGATCACGCTCGCGCGCCACCTGTTCACTCACAAGGCGCTGCTGGATTTCTGCAATCGGTTGCAAGTCCCGCCCCATCAGCAGCACATTTTTGGAGCCGTCCACTAGGTGCAGGCTGTATCGAATGGGAAACTGCCAGGCTTCCTTATCGATGTGATTGAGTTCAAGCGGACGACGGGCGATTACGGGGCTGTCTGCGGCGACCTTCAGACGCTCCGCGAACTTTGCCTGACTTTCTTCGGTCAGAAAATCTGAGAAAACGTGACCGACCCAGTGTTCCAGACTGCCAAGGGATGCGCATTCAGGGTTGATAGAAAGCCCTTTGATGATGCCATCTTCACCCACCATCACGGCAAGATCTGACACGTGCTCTACGAAGTCCGCAATCCCAGAGGGATCAGGCAGCTCGCCAGATTTAAAGCTTTGGTAAATCCGTCCTTGTTCTGACACCTGTCACACCCGAGAGCTGTTGATCTTTTGTGTCATCAAGCATCTGCCTCCAGTCGCTCTTGAGACATTGCGCCTTTCAGGCCGCACCTCTCAATGGCTTCCCGCACAGTGCTGACGACAAAATCGGCTCCCGTTTGCGATTTCACTTCGTCTATCCGTCCTATCACGTTACCGCTCACCACCACCGGAGGGACACTTTTTGTGTTCTTACGAATGTAATTCACAAAATGGGCCGTGCGTTCAACCGAGTCCCGTGATCCGATGGATATTCCAAGCATGCAGAAGTGATTTGCCTGCAACACTTCGCACACTTCTTGGGCCGACATGAGCAAACCAACCCGGGCCCAAATGCCAACCTGGCGCATTTCGTCAACCGCAACGAAGGCGCCCAGCGTATGCTGCTCAAACTCAGGCACCACCAGCAACGCGGCATCTCCGTGGGTTGCAGTACGCCGAGGCAACAGAGGGTGCGCGTCATCCGCTCTGACCGCGAACATGCGTTGAAGGCGCGCTGATCCAATGGTCACGTCAACAAAGCTTGCTTCGTCACCGACCCACATATCTCCTAGCCTGCGCGCAACAGCAGGGACCAATTCGTGGAGGATGTCGTCACTGGACGCGCCAGAGCTCATCAACTGCGTCAGCGCAAGCTCATGCTTTACATCACCATCTGCCAATACGGCATTGCAAAGGAAGTTAACCCACTGATCGTGGGTTTGGGGCGCGTTGGCGCCGCCCTTTGCCGCCAGGGTCTTCAACGCAGCCTCTGCCAGACTATGGAATGCTGGTAAATGCGCCTTGATAGGCTCTGTCGAGGGACAATCGTCACTTCTATCCATGACATCCCCATAGATCCGCGCCTCACGTGAGTCTTATCTTCAGCTTGGCGCGTGTTTCGTTGTGTCAACCTGCGCTTTTTCACACCAAATGTCAATTTCCGACTAAGGCCTGTTAGCACACAAACACTAACATATTGTTTTCAAGTCAATTTCATTTTCTACCTTTGCGGCAGTGGCGCGATTATTCTCGCGCGTACACTCTGAAGTGTTGCGGCCGGATTATTGAGTTATCCCAGGTTTACACTTTACACATGAATATCTGTACATTTTAGTTGACACTTCACACCACCCATCACTAGCATTGGCTGCAAATCCGTAGGCAGTCGAGAGGAAGCATGACGCCGCAACAGCCGCATAAGGCCGTGCAGGGTGCGCTCTACACAAAGGCACAGCGACAGCGTCGGGACGATACCGTTTGGACCACGGTGCAGGGCATTTTGGCCCCCGCACAATTCTTGGTTTTCCTGGTGTCGCTCGCCCTTGTCTTGCGCTTTCTGTTGACGGGTGATGGATATCTGGCCGCCACCTGGTCGATCTTAGTGAAAACCGGATTTCTATATGTGATCATGATCACTGGCTCCATCTGGGAAAAAATCGTTTTTGACCAATGGCTTTTTGCCCATTCTTTCTTTTGGGAAGACGTCTTTAGCTTTGCCGTCATCGCGCTCCACACGGCGTATATCTGGGCTGTGTTCTGGGGCAACGTCAGCCCGCTGGCAGAAATGTCGATCGCGCTGGCAGCCTACGCGGCCTACGTAATCAATGCCGGTCAGTTCCTTCTGAAACTGCGCGCAGCGCGTCTGCAGTCGGAGGTGAGTGTATGAACGATCTCACCCCCAGCCCACCCGGCGCAGGATGCCGCAATACGCCCATCCTCAAAGAGCGTGGCCAGCACGAAGTGTTCTGCGGATTGACGGGAATCATTTGGCTGCATCGCAAGATGCAGGATGCGTTTTTCCTCGTCGTTGGTTCACGCACATGCGCCCACCTTCTGCAGTCTGCCGCCGGGGTCATGATTTTTGCCGAACCCCGATTTGGCACCGCTATCCTCGAAGAGACCGATTTGGCCGGTCTCGCCGATGCGCAAGCAGAGCTTGAACGCGAGGTGGATCGCCTGCTCGAACGCCGCTCAGATATCCGTCAGCTGTTCCTCGTCGGCTCCTGCCCGTCCGAGGTGATCAAGCTTGACTTGGCCCGCGCCGCCGAAAGACTCACGCTCAAGCACGCACCCCGTGTGCGAGTGCTGAACTACTCTGGCTCCGGCATTGAGACCACATTTACCGAAGGCGAAGACGCATGTCTCGCCTCCATGGTTCCGGTTCTACCGGAAACTGATA
>ERZ1740067.696-NODE-696-length-25734-cov-6.779158_pt1 | contig 25734 bp, 27 predicted proteins | sample MGYA00581736_ERZ1740067 | MGnify/ENA primary metagenome ERZ1740067 (study PRJEB43018, sample SAMN04849236) | marine metagenome | isolation source: floating plastic debris | place: Pacific Ocean | collected 2008-08-27 | study: EMG produced TPA metagenomics assembly... | reverse complement strand
CAAAAAAACAACCATAAAGAATGGATGGATACTAACCGTAAATGGTATCATGAAATCAGAAATGATTTTATTCATTGGTTGGACCAACTCGATTTAAGGTTATTGGAGTTAGATAAAGACTATTATTCTACTCCAGGGAAAAAGGGCATCAACCGGATAAATAACAATTTGATGTTTCATCCCAACAAGCCAGTTTACAAAGATCACTTCGGTGCAGGGCTGGATAAAGCCCCAAATTCAGCTGATTTTTATATCGAAATTGGTTTGGAAAGCTGTTGGTTTGCAGGAGGGTTCTGGAGGCCTGACCCCAAAAAGCTTCGAAATATTCGTGATGGTATTGATTATAATGGAGAGGAGTTGGTCAAAATCTTAAACAAAAAATCATTCAAGTCCACTTTCGGCGGACTCTATGAAGACGAAAGACTGACCAATGCGCCCAAAGGTTTCACAAATGACCATCCCTATATAGACCTGCTCCGTAATAAAACATTCGCGGTGAGTTATCAAGTTGAGCCTGATGGTATTTTCCAAGATGATTTCGACGATAAGATTGTTGACGTCTACATGGAAATGCTTCCTTTTAGAAGGTATTTGAATGAGGCTGCCATGATTTAAAAGGTTCTGGTTCATGGGCAATGGCGAAAAAGAGGAGCATTTGGTAGCGTATTTTCAAAATTTTGAGAAACATATTGTTCTTACCGATATAGAAAAGGAAATGATTGCGTCATACTTAAAATTCTGGACTGTACCGAGAAGGGAAGTTGTGCTGTCACAGGGTAATAAAGTAAAAGATATCTTTTTCGTGGTCAGTGGCGCAATAAGGGCCTATCATCTTGATTCAAAGGGGAAAGAGTCCACCATAATGTTTGCAGTCAAAGACTGGTGGATAACTGATATGAACGGGTTTGCCCATCAAGATTTGGCACAGGTTTCTTTAGAGACACTCAAAAATTCGAACCTCATCGCATTGGGTTATGAAGATTTTGAAGTCCTTCTTAAACGAGTACCAAAACTAGAACGTTTTTTTAGGATTCTTTTCCAACGCGCTTACATTCGTGAACAGTCGAGAATGTTGCGACAGCTATCGATGGATGTTTCAACGCGATATACTGCTTTTGTAGAAAAATATCCAAATATTATGGCCGCAATCCCACAAAAACAAATGGCTTCCTATTTGGGAGTTACCCCTGAATTTCTAAGTCAAGTCAAGAAAAGATACGATTCTTAAACTATCTTATTTTTATTTAGCAAAGAATACGATTGTTTTGCATAAAAAAGGAAGTGTGTGATGTTGATAATGATTGTCGGGCCGTACCGTAGCGGAACGGGAAATGACCCAGTTTTAATACAAAAAAACATGGATAGATTGGAAGCCATGGCGTTGCCCATCTTTAGAAAAGGCCATATTCCCATGATAGGGGAATGGGTGGCAAATCCCTTGATACATTTAGCAGGTTCAAAGGCCATTGGTGATGAAATTTTCCAAGAAATACAATATCCCATTGCCCACCGATTATTAACAAAATGTGATGCCATATTACGTATTTCAGGTGATTCAATAGGGGCCGACCAAGATGTGGAAGTTGCCCGGTCATTGGGATTAAAAATATTTTACCATTTAAATGAAGTGCCAAATGCAGAATAAAGGGGTTCGTAATATTCAGAAAGAATTACTTTCAGATAATTGGTACTCTTTAAATAAGGTCACCTTTGAATATTTAAGAGATGATGGTGTTTGGGAGAAACAGGTACGAGAGGCTTATGATCGAGGTAACGGTGCGGTGATTTTGCTATATAACAATCAAAAAGGTACCGTAATCCTCACGCGCCAGTTTAGAATGCCTACTTATCTGAACGGAAACGATGATGGAATGATGATAGAGGCGTGCGCAGGTATTTTAGAGAAGGGAAATGCCGAAGAGACCATAAAAATGGAAGTGGAAGAAGAGACGGGATTTAAAATCGATACCGTTGAAAAGATTTTTGAGTCATACATGTCCCCAGGTTCGGTAACCGAAATACTGTATTTCTTTATTGGGGCCTATGAAGAAAAAATGAAAGTGGGAGCTGGTGGTGGAGCCGAAAGTGAAACGGAGAACATTGAAGTATTGGAAATGCACTTTACAGAGGCCTTGAAGCTTTGTCAAAATGGAGAAATAAAAGATGCCAAAACCATAATGTTATTACAATGGGCATTGATTAACAATTTATTTTAAGCTAGACCCTTTGCCCGAAGTGACATTTTGTGTTTTTTGTTGAATTGGTTCTCGTTTGACGTAAGTGTTAAATTAAAAGCACTTTAATTTAATAATTCTGATGTATGCCATTAAGTATTTGATACATGTCATTTCGAACATCAAGGCTCGGTCGTCGAAAATGATTGTTCATAAAACTAAAAGCCAATAATTTTCCTGATTGGGTTTGAAGATAGCCACATAGATTATACACGTTGCCCATTGAACCAGATTTGGCCATAATAAAAGATGGTGTTTTTTGTCTCTCCGTATGATTCAATGTCCCATTCGGAAACCATTGCGGCATTAAGGCGAATAATTGAGCGGAGTCAATTTCTTTATACAAATGGTCTAGTAATGTGACCATTGCTTTTGGTGTGAAAAGATTGTATCGCGAGAGTCCCGAACCGTCGACCCATCTAGGTGTTTGTTTTAGGTCAATTAGGTGTTGCTCCAAAACAAATTCCTTTGCTCTGTTGAAATCGAGAGTATCCGATAGTACAGAAGAAGACAGTAACATCAATTGCTCGGCCAAAAAATTGTCACTCTCCCAAAGCATCCGTTTCAAGACAGAATCTCTTGAGATACCATATAAGATATTCCAATTCTTTTCGGCAAAAGTATCCTTGGAAAGAACTTCCTGCTGGGTTTCCTCTGAAAGTAACTCTTTTGTAAGGGTATTTGAAGTAATAAATGGTATTAGTAGTGTGTCTTGGTTTTTTATGGGAACATGAAATTGATTATCTCTCCAATCCCTTAAAGGCCTGTCTTGCTCTCGGGTAACCTGAGTTCTAAAATGGCTTGGTGTCATTTCTAGGGAATCATTGGTCGTAACTTCAACCACATTTCCATAGAGCGGTATGGGTGTCATTTCAGGAGAAAAGGAGTAACTGTAATCTTCCCAAGCCCAACCGGGCCCAAACTTTTCTCCAGGGTAGTTGTTCAAATAAATGAAAATGGAATCGAATTGCTTTAAAAACTGAATGGGTCTGTCATTTTTAAAATAAGGATGTAACCAGGTAGGGTCACCCGTGCCCAAAACATGAATTTTGTCTCCTTCATTTATATACTTCATTGAAGGGATCGTTTCGGGTAAAAGCTGTAATGAGGTATAAAGTGTGAACAATTTTACCGTACTGGCAGGAATAAAATATTTTGAAGCATTTACGTCTATTAGGGTGTCTCGGGTTTCGAGATCAACCACCAGAAATCCGGTATGCTGCGGGGTATAGTTTTGGGATTGAAACTGTCTCTTGATATTTTTTTTTGTCTTGTTGAAGGCTAGGCTTGAGCAACTTACAGCAACATAAACTAATATGAAACAAACTATAATTTTATAATTAATCAATTGATTTTGAAATATTTGTATTAATTTCTTTGTAGGATTTAACAACAAATTATTTAATTTTTAACGCCTTTAATACGTCAAGATAAACTTTTTGTAAGTATTTTAGTGAGATAACCATATACCTTTAAATAAACAACTCACCTATGGCAAGAGCGATGCTAGAGTACACCAAAACTGTTTTACAAAAAGTCAGTTTTGATTCAAAATTGTTCGTGAAAGAAGTAAAGAAAGCAGTCTCAAGGCTACTACCTGACGAAGTAGAAGAACTTAAAATTTGGTTACGGCATTTTATTATTGATAAACCCGAGTTACGTCAAAGCTTGGTCTATCTCAAAGCCAAGTAAGACCATCTGGTTTTTATTTGTTCAGCGGACTAATAATTTCTACGTCTTGAAAAGCGATGGCTCCCCGGACTATGCTGGATATGGTTTCTTTCAAAGCCTCCGTTATTTGTATCTTCAGTTCACTTTTGTGGTAAATGAGACTGATTTCTCGCGCAGGTGAAGGTTTTTTAAAGTGTTTGAGGTTCACAGACTTTTTGGCATCAAGGGTCTGGGTATTAAGGTAGGGCAATAAGGTCATGCCCAACCCTTCATTCGAGAGGTTGACCAAGGTTTCAAAACTTCCGCTTTCTATTCGAAAATGTTCTGTCAGTAGATTTTTAGGGGATTTACAAAGATTAATTACGCCATCCCTAAAGCAATGTCCATCCTGCAACAGTAAAATATCGGAAATGTCTAAATCTGTGGTTGAAATTTCTTTGTGCTGTGCCAATCGATGTGACGGCGGAACATAGCCTACAAAGGGTTCATAATATAGAGGACGCTCAACTAAAAAATCAACTTTGAGTGGGGTTGCTGCAATGGCAGCGTCAAGATGTTGGTCTTCTAAATTGCGGATTAAGGTGTCTGTTGGTTCCTCTTTGATGATGAGGTTGACCTTGGGATACTTTTTTACAAAGGTTGAAAGGAACATAGGTAAAAGGGTTGGCATTACTGTCGGAATAATACCTAAAATGAAATCCCCGCCAACAAAACCTTTGTCTTGATCAACAATATCTTTCATACGATCGGCTTCGGCGACAATATTTTTAGCCTGTGCGACGATTTTTTTTCCAATTTCTGTGATAGCAATAGGTTTTTTACCCCTGTCAAAAATAAGCACATCAAGTTCATCCTCCAGCTTTTGAACTTGCATGGATAGCGTGGGCTGTGTGACAAAACTTTTTTCTGCGGCCAAGGTAAAATTCTGGTGTTCGGCCACGGCGAGAACATATTGTAATTGAGTAATTGTCATAAAAAGAACTTGAGAATGCTAAATTACAAAACTATCAGAAAAAACTATGTGTTTTAAAATTGAAATTGACATTTCTTATAAATAAGAAAAGCCCCATAAGAACAGGGCTTTCTATTTGTTATGAATTGAAATATTAGAAACGAATACTCAATGCCATGTCTTGGTCGGCTACTTCGAATTTTGCCATATCGAAGGTTGGTGGCCCCATGGTCATTTCGTTTCCACTCATACCATAACTTTCTTTTGGCATACCGTTTGACTCATAATCCATTCTTTTGTTGTCATTGGCATCATGCATGGCCATAATGGCATATGTGCCAGGTGAAACATTTTCGAATGTTAGGGTAATTGGACCTTCTTTAGCCTTTTCCGCCAAATCAATGATACCTCCCCCTTTCATAAAGGTGTCTACGGTATGCAGGGATACCAATACGGTACCTTCGTCATTCAATACGTTTTCAACGGTTACGGTAACCGATACCGTGTCTTCTTGTGCAACACCGCATAGGCTCATGAATGCTAATCCGAAAAATAATACAACTGTCTTCATTTTGTTTTTTGATTTAAGAGTTAAAGATGCCTCAAATATCCAGTTGCGAATACGATTTCAAAATTCCCTTGTGCTCAATTGTAGGAATTAAGGAGTGAACCGTCGTTCTATAAAACTCAATTCTTTCCTTTTTCACTAAATTCAAGATGATACCTGTTTAGAATCCCAGTGCTCTAAAATCATAATTATTGAGGTAAGACATAGAAGAGGTGGTTAATCTTGTTTAAAAAGCAAGGCCATTTGAATATTACATCTGTTATATGGCGTGTCAATATGGTCAACCTTCTTGAATCCCAGTTTGTGGTACAGTGTTATGGCCGGACCTAAAAGGGTGTTGCTCTCCAAAAAAATATCTTTAGCACCCAGCTCTTTAGCTTTGGCTATGATATGTTGACCAAGCGCAAGACCTATCCCCAAACCCTGTGCCTTAGGGGAAACAGCCATTTTTGCCAGCTCATAATCATATGGCGTATTTTCCATTTTTATAAGGGCACATGTACCTACGGGATTTCCGTTTAAAAGTGCAATTGCGATATATCCACCTTTGTTCAAGATGTTCTCTTTCGGATAATCCAAAACCTTAAGGTCAGCGGCCTCTACCTTAAAATATCTTTCTATCCATTCGATATTTAACGATTTATATGCAATTTGGTAGGTGGAATAATATGGGACAATTTCTATTTGACTTGACTTCATGGTGTAACATATTCAATTTGAATTGACCAGTAAAATATAAACGATAAGTCTGTTTTTTGTTCTTTTTTCTAACTCCAAAAGAATATGAACGACCCAAGTTGTAGAGAAACCTTGATTAAAATTCCAATGCTATTTGTTGAATAAAATCTCAGGCCTATTTGATATTATTATTTTCCTATTAATGTGATTCGTGTGTGAAACTACTATTCATTCTTATACTTCTCAAACCACGCCAAGGTTGCGGCAATCTTAGCGATTAAATTGCTGGGTCGATTGGCAATACCATGCGATGCACCAGGTATTCTTACCATGGCAGTTTCTACCCCTTCCAGTTTTAATGCGGCGTAAAACTGTTCCGATTCTGCTATAGGGGTTCGATAATCCTCTTCTCCAGTAAGTAACATGGTCGGTGTGGTCATATTTTTTACATAAGATAAGGGGGAACGTTCGAAATAGTTTTGAGGGTCTTCCCAAGGTTTTTTGCCAAACCAATATTTTGAGAAAAGTGCGGGATTATCGGCATATAGTACAAAGCTCGTCCAGTTAATAACGGGTTCGGCCACTACAGCAGCTTTAAATCGGTCTGTTTTGCCCACGATCCAAGCGGTGAGCAGACCGCCACCACTACCACCAGTAACGAACAGATTGTCAGTATCAATATAGCCCTCTGAAATCAATGTGTCGACACCCGACATCAGGTCATCATAATCGTGATTGGGATAAGCGTGATGGATGAGGTTACCAAAGGCCTTACCATAACTGGCACTTCCACGAGGATTTGAATATAGCACTACATAGCCGGCAGCAGCATACGCTTGTATCTCTGTGGAATATACCGAACCATAGCTTAAAAATGGCCCTCCATGAATTTCAAGGACCAGCGGATATTTTTTGGTCGGGTCAAAGTCGGGTGGAGTAACGACCCAGCCTTGTATTTCGAGTTGGTCATGCGATGATTTCCACCAAAGTTCATCGACATTTCCAATTTTCTTGAATGAAAATAGATCATCATTGACGAAGGTCAGACGTTTCGTTTCTTTCTTACTGTAAAAGCCCAAATCGGCAGGATGCTGGGTCGTACCCAAAGTGTATGCGATATTCCCTGAAGATGAGACGGTATATGTTCCTAAATTATAAGGCTTTCCGAGCGATAGGCCACCTACTTGCTTCACTTTGTCCGTTACCGTTCCCGATAACGACATATGGGCTATTTTGGTTTCACCTTCGTCATTATATTGAAAATACACCCCCTTACTATCTTTGGCCCAAGCAATATTCTCAATACTGCGGTCAAAATTTTCTGAAATGTTCTGTGATATTCCCTTTGAAATATCCATGACATAAAGTTGCGTAAGTTGATATCCGAGTAATTCGTCATCAAAACCGAGATAGGCTATTTTTTTTCCGTCGGGTGATACGATGGGTGACTCGTCTGGTCCAAAACGATTGGTCAACGCACTTTCTGTCATATCAAAGAGGTCTAGCTGATACACCTCAGTGTTCAAGGGTTGAAAGGCTTCTTCTGCATTGATATTGGCAGAGAAATATAATTTCAGACCGTTTTTGGCCCACACCGGGGCGCCGTGGTCGGCATCGGTGAAAGTCAATTGTTGGGGAGTGCCCCCTTCAACGGAAAGGGTAAACAATTGCATGTTACCATTTTTCAAATATCCTCTGCCATCACCCCTATAATTAAGTTTGTCAATGTAGGCCGGTGGTTTGTTCCAACTTGCACCAGCCGGTTTCGGCGGAAGTTTAATAATGGATTTTTGCTCTTTGGGAACAAACATATTGAACGCCAAAAAAGTATCATCGGGAGACCAGCTGACATTATTGGGTGCATTTGGTCCATTGGTCAATGCAACGGTTTCTTTGGTATCCATCTGCATAAGAAAAAGCTTGACCCGGTCGTCACTGCGATTGGATTTAAAGATGATTTTTTTACCATCGTTCGACCATCTTGGATAACTATCGTTTTGATTTCCAGTTGTGACAGGACGGTTGTTCGAGCCATCTGAATTAATGGCCCAAATGTTGGAAAGGTTTCTGTCGGTCATGATATCCTTAAAATTCCGCACGTAAAGGATTTGACTTCCATCAGGGGAGATTTGGGGGTCAGAAATAAATTCCATGTTAAAAATATCGATAATCCGTAGATTGGATTTCTCTTGGGCATGGGATAGGAAGAAAGCAAAGAGCATTCCGAGGACCAAAGATATTTTTCTCATAGGGGGAACCGTTCTCATTTTAAACTTAATATAATGATTTTAATGTCATCGTTGCACCGAAATGTCCAATAGCACTTAGATTTTGTGAATTTGTCATTAAACCTAAAACCTATTGGTCCATTTTATTCTTATACATTGACTGCGATTCGTCTCCGGGGATGCTAGATGGCATAAAACCACGTCTTATTTCATACTGTTTCGACAGCTGATGAAAGATTGGGTCAGCCTTAAGCGATATACAGGATCTGGTTTTCGTTAGAAAAACGGTTTTTATATGATGACTTTTTCACTCGGTTGAAAATAATAGGCCGCCATCAATGCCGTAATGTCGCATGTTCGCTCATTGGAAAATGCTTTTCATTTGATTACAATCCATCCTAAAAAAGTGACAGTTGAGTAGTTCTTATTCCGATGGGTCCCATGTACTGTTGACTTTTGAACCATCAAAAAACAATAGTCATGAAAAACTTTTTATCAATTTTGCTACTTTTCTTTATCACCTGGGCCTCATCAGCACAAATTACTATAAATGGATCGGTAACCGATAAATCAGGGAACCCAATTTCTGGGGCCAATGTCTATTTAGAAGGAACCTATGATGGGTCCAGTACTACCGAAGACGGTCTTTTTTCTTTCGAAACCACCGAAACGGGAACCCAAACATTGGTCATTTCGGCTTTAGCATATGAACCTCATTATGAAATGGGTGATGTATCGTATTTTAAAAATCTAAAGATACAAATGGTAGAGGCTATTAATCAATTAACAGGAGTAACCTTGACCGCAGGCACTTTTGAGGCAGGTGATAATTCTAAGGTTTCAGTGCTAAAACCCCTTGACATTGTCACCACGGCAGGTGCTGCTGGAGATTTCGTTGCAGCGCTACAGACCTTGCCAGGTACTACTACTGTCAATGAAGATGGAAGACTTTTTGTTCGCGGTGGTTCAGCTGGTGAAACCCAAGTATTTATTGATGGACTTCGTGTTTTTCAACCCTTTAACGCGACAACAAATAATATACCGACCAGAGGGCGTTTCTCCCCCTTTTTATTCAAGGGAATTACCTTTAGTACCGGAGGATACTCCGCGGAGTACGGTCAAGCATTGTCCAGTGTTTTATTGCTCAACATAACAGACGTTCCCGACCAAGAAAAGACCGATATATCGGCAATGACCGTTGGTGGTGGTGTGGGGCATACCGAGATTTGGGGTGATGAATCCCTGAGTATCAATACCCAGTATATTAACCTTGCACCTTATGAGTCATTGATTCCATCAACTCAAGGCATGCGATGGAACAGTCCTTACGAGTCCATCTCTGGTGAGGCCGTATTTCGAAGTAAAGGGGAGCGGAGTATGTTCAAACTTTACACGGGATTTAACTATGCGAACTTTGACATAGAGCAAGAGGATATCAACTTTGATGAATTCGTGCGGTTCCGTTTAAAGAACAATAACCTCTATTTCAATTCTTCATATAAATATTTCTTTGAAAACAACTGGACGCTTGGTGTCGGAGGAAGTGTTTCTTGGGATACGAATGATATTGGGGTCTTAGAAAATACGATTGATGCCCGCGAAACCGCGAGTCATGTTAAATTGAAGGCCAAAAAAATGTTCAATAGCAAGTTCAGTTTGAATTTAGGTACAGAACTGTTCAATGTCAATTATGACGAAACTTTTGAAACTCCTGATGCCTTTCAATTCGATAATAACTTCGATGACGCGCTCTGGGCAGGCTTTGTAGAAGCAGACATCTTCTTCAACAACGATTTTGCCATGAAACTCGGAGGTCGTTTAGAAAATTCTACCGTTTTAAATGAATTTACCATTTCACCCAGGCTTTCGTTGGCCTACAAGGGCGGTGAGTTTTCTCAATTTTCGCTGGCCTACGGTGATTTTTATCAAAACCCATTGACCGAATCATTAAAGTTCGACCAAACCTTGGGTCCGGAAAAAACGTCACATTATATTTTGAACTATCAGTACTTGAACAATGGCAAAACCTTCAGGGTAGAAGGGTACTACAAAGATTATGATGATTTGGTAAAGTTTGATTCTGAATTACCCCAGTTTGATAGTCAATTCTCCAACTTGGGTGGCGGATATGCCGCAGGTCTTGATATGTTCTGGAGGGACAACAAATCCATCAGAAATCTAGATTACTGGATTTCATACAGTTATTTGGATACTGAAAGGGATTTTCGGGATTTCAGGGAGCGTGCCACCCCTAATTTTGCCCCGAAACACAATTTCTCATTGGTGACCAAGTACTGGGTTGAAGACCTGCGTTCACAGGTTGGCCTTTCATATAATTTTGCCTCAGGCCGGCCGTACGACGATCCGAACACCCCTGAGTTTTTGGCAGAGCGGACGAAAACCTTCAACAACCTTAGTCTAAATTGGGCTTACCTCATTGACCAACAAAAGATTTTGTATTTCTCGGTAAACAACGTACTAAGCTTTAATAATGTAAGCAACTATCAATATTCGAATGCACCGAATGCAGATGGATTCTTTGATAGGAGGGCGATAACCCCACCAGCAGATAGTTTCTTTTTTGTAGGCTTCTTTTGGACCATCAGTGATGATAAGAAAAGCAATCAGTTAGATAATCTTTAAACTAACGGTTGGGTGGTTTAAATCAACAATTCAGTCAAAAGAATTATCGATAGAAATGATCAAAAACGAAATTTAACCCATAATTAAAAAACAGACAGTCATGAAAACAAAAATCCTTACCGTTGTAGTTATCTTTCTTTCTTCCATTACCCTGCTTGCGCAAGACCAGTATACCAAGGGTATGACGAAGGCCTTATCATTTTGGGAAGAGGGCAAAATTGTTGAAGCCTCCAACCTATTTGAACGAATAGCAATGGCCGAAGAAGATAATTGGATACCTTACTACTATGTTGCGCAAGTAAATACAACAGCGTCATTTGGTGAAAAGGATGAAACCAAATTGAGGCAGCAGTTGGATCGTGCTAAGGAATTTGTGGACATCGCAAAAAAGATATCTCCCGACAATCCTGAACTCATCGTTCAAGAGGCTATGATCAATACCGCTTGGATGGCATTTGATGGCGCTACCTACGGCCCAACGCTTGCAGGAAAGAATACGCAATTGTACGCAAAGGCACTTCAAATGGCACCTAGTAACCCAAGAGTGGTCTATTCAAAGGCCAGTTGGGATATGGGCAGTGCGCGGTACTTCGGAAAAGACACAGCCCCTTATTGCAAAGATGTCGAGAGGGCGTTGAAACTATTCGCTACCTTTGAGAATGACACACCATTTTATCCAAGTTGGGGTGAGGATAGTGCAAAAAAGGAATTGGAACAGTGTAAAGGGTAACTGATGAAGCGATTAATGACAGTATTGAAATGGTCAATAGTTATTACTATTATCGTTGCTGTTATCGATATTGTGATTTATGGTAATGGAGATTATTCTTGGGAGCATGTCTCTAGGCAGCTACTTATTGATTTCATTTTTTCATTTTCGCTTACTGCGGTCAACTCTTACTACTACGACGGCCTGGAATTAAGGTTCAGATGGGATACAGACCCTCGGCAACGACTTTGGTTAGGTGCCCTTTGGTCATTTGTCTTTTCGATTTTAACGATTGTCATATTAAGATATCTTATCTATTTTTATTACACAGGGAGTGGGATAGGCGAGTTTATTGCCAATGAAGATGCATCGGATTATGTCTTTACCATAGTCATTACCATCATATCCATTCTGTTTTTTCATGCGTTTTATTTCTACCGCACATTACAGCGACAAGAGGTAAAGGAACAAAAAATCATTGCTCGAACGGCATCAGCAAGTTTTGATGCCCTCAAGAACCAACTCGACCCCCATTTTCTGTTCAACAGCCTTAATGTGTTGACAAGTCTTATTGAGGAAGACCCTTATCAAGCCCAAAAATTTACGACTTCGCTTTCAAAAGTGTACCGTTATGTATTGGAGCAAAAGAACAAAGATTTGGTTACAGTAGACGAAGAACTTGATTTTGCAAGAACATACGTGCGTCTTTTGAAAATGCGCTTTGAAGACAGTATCGTTTTTGATATTCCTGAGAAAGCTTCAAACCCCGACTTTAAAATCGTACCGTTATCATTGCAATTGCTTTTGGAAAATGCTGTAAAACACAATGTGGTCACCGCTTCACGTCCTTTGCATATAAAGGTGTTTGAGGATAAAGGGATGCTTACGGTCACCAATAATCTTCAAGCGAAGGAAGTTGTTAAAAAGAGTAGCGGGGTAGGCCTACAGAACATAAAAGAGCGGTATTTCATTTTAACTGACCGTGCCATGCAAATTGTAAAAACGGAATCAGATTTCAGTGTTCACCTTCCTATGCTCTCTCAGCAAATCTCTGTAGTTGAAACACAAGAGACCCATATTGAAGAAAAACGCTATTTGAAGGCAAAAGAGCGGGTAGAGCAGATCAAAGGGTTTTATGGGAATCTGATTTCGTACTGCCTTGTCATTCCTTTTTTATGGTGGTTGAATTCGTGGACTACTGATTTTTTATGGGCTATTTTCCCAACCTTCGGTTGGGGTATCGGGCTGTTTTTTCATGGTATGGAAGCCTATGGATATAATCCTTTCTTAGGTCGTCGATGGGAAGAGCGAAAAATCAAACAATTGATGGAGAAAGAGGATTTTTAAGTTCCCAACGGCCTACTAAGCCTGTAATCTTCTAAGCTATATTTAAATCAGGATCGTATAAAAAGAATAGGGTCGTTTTTTCAGGGAAAAGTACAATATTACAATACTTTGACGCCGATAATAGCACCTCCCCTTTACTTCTTTTTCATTTTAACAGGACTGACGTCATCATGATTTAGCAGACGTTCTTCACCACGATCAATTCGCATAATCAATTGGCAGGCTGGATCAGGGCAGATCACGCGTGCATCTGTTTCCATCCAATCCGCAGGATGGTTCTTCCGCTGTTTGGCAGGGAGTAATGGAAGGGTAGATTGCATGGCATAAAGACAAAAGTCTTTTCTGCTGGGCATTGAAAGTTTTCCACCCTTAAGGAAAAATGAGTCCCCGACCGACATATTGCAGGTACAGTTTCCTTCAATTTTTTCCACTGAAATGGTCAAATCATAAAGTTCAAATTGGTCGTCCCTTAGATTCTTTTTCTCGTTCATATCAGTGTTTTTTCTTGTTTCTTCCCCAACCGAAAAATAATGTGGTCATTGTCATAAGTAACAATCCCCATGACATAAAGTTATGCAATCCCACATCAAGTGGACTCACTTTGGGAATATCAAATTCTTGCCCAGTACTGGTCATATTGGCCATCAGGATAACGGGTATAAAATAGGGTAATACAAAAGGAAAAATACAGGCAATCAAACTTAAAAGGTTTGCCCTTCTAATATTGTCTATTCCTAAACGTACACCTGTTTTTTTTGTGAAATCAGTTACCGTTAAAATGGCTACGATGCTGTGGGTGGTCAGTAAAACGGCCAAACTCATAATACCTGCTATCCAACCCTCACCTTGCTTTTTGGTTTTGGCACGTTTAGCGGCTATTTCAACCAAACGATTCAAAAGGCCGCTAGCTTTTAAAGTGGCGACAAGGCCCATTAGTAAAATGGTAAAGACACTTAGCCCTAAAGCTCTGTTAATACCATCAATAACAAAACTTTTAGCTACATAATTGTCCAAATCCAACATCAGAACACTTTCGGTTTTAAGTAGACCGGTAATCAACCCTAACACGGTTCCAAATACAAGTCCCAATAACAAACCATGCAATAAGTGTTTTTTCTTAAGGAATAGATATATGATAAGGGCCGGTACCAACAACATCGGCAGCCCTTTTGGGTCTCCGCCAATTTCAGAAACTGTTTCTGCGCCCATTTTGGAAGGTTGTACAAGGGCCACTAAAACAAACCCGAGTAATGCCAAACCAGCAGCGGGTAAAATGTATTGAACTCTATTTTTTATGGTTTCACCAATATCAGCATCTTGAGATAGTGAACTAGCGATGGTAGTGTCCGATATGGGTGCAATAAAGTCACCAAAAGTGGCACCACCAATAATCGCTCCCGCCAAAGCTGGAAGATGCGCCCCCAAAAGCCCTCCGGTAGGATATAATAATGGACTACAAATTAAAATGGTAGCGAAGCTGGATCCTGTAGACAACGACACGATGCAGCAAATAATAAAAGTAATAATGACAATTCCAACCGCTTGAACATGTAGTTGGTTTGCAAGCCAAATTAAGGCTTCTACAAATCCTGTCAAGGTCATTAGAATTCCAATAATGGACGCTAGTAACCAGGCCATGATCATGATCATTACAATGCGTTGCGACATACCGGAAATGACCGTTTCAGAGAATGCCATTCGGTCTTTTGATAGTATCAGGCTTAAGGCCAGCGCAACAATGAGTATCGGCCAAAATCCTTTTTCATCAGGCGCACCAGAAAGGGCGATGACGACAACACCTGTGATGAAAACTAAAAACGGTAGCAATGCGCCAAAAGCACCTCCATAGAATTCAATTTTAGGCAGTTTTTCTTTTGGTTCGTTAAAAGTCAAATCGAAAGATTTGAAAAGTTATTTTAGCTTTCATTCAAATTGTATTTCATAATGGAACCATGCCTCCCGGTTTTATCACGTTCCAGTTCATAGAAGGGGCCATTGGGTCCTCTGCCCAATTGAACAACCTGTTCGATTTCATATAGGTCGCCTTCTCCCAATTCAAAGGTTTCCAAAGATTGTAAGGCGGTAAGGTGACTTCGATTTCTGGCACCAACTATAACACCCCCGACCATGGGTTTTTGTAGGATATATTGACAGGCAACCTCAGCAATATTCACATGATATTTATCCGCAATATGGCGTAATACTTTTAAGGTTTTTTGAAAGAGGTCCCAACTGCCGAACTCATCAATGATTAAACGGTATTTTGTCAACGAACGATTTTCAAATGGCGGTGAAGGGTCAGGTACATTCAAATAGCGATCACTTAAAAAGCCACCAGAGACCGTGCCGTAGCATAGGTAAGGGATGTTTTCGTCTTTTGCCAAAGCTGTCATTTGTTTCTCTATCCTTCGGTCAAAAATTGAATACTGTACCTGATTGGAAGCAATGTGTACCCCGGCTTCCAGTAGTTCATGAATCCTTTGCGTATCAAAATTCGTGATGCCTATATACCTGATTTTTCCAGCTTTTTGTAGTTCTGTGAGATGTACCGCAGTTTCAACATATTTGGGAAATTGGTAATCCCACCAGGCAAATTGTACCAAGTCAAGTCGTTCAACCCCCAGGCGCGCAAGCGAGCGGTCAATTATTTTTTCGGTTTGTACCTTGGTTAGATTAGTTAGTGCGTCATAATCAGGTACGTATTTGGTATGAACCTGAACTTCAGGCAAATCACCTGCCTTAAAAGCTTCAGAGTGTTTTGTTAGGAATTTCCCAATCAATTCCTCTACGCCCGTGTAGATATCGGCACAGTCGAACGTAGTGATGCCGGCGTTGACAAAATGTAGCATGTCCTCTAGTGCCTGTCCTTCTGAAATTTGGCCATGTCCACCTGCCAAATGCCATCCCCCTTTAATGACTTTGGAAATGGAATATCCGGGTTGTAGTTCAAAACGTTTCATTGTTCTGTGGGTTGCATTTGTTCAAAGATGCTATAAAATTCGTCGATTGGTTTAGGTCCCGCTTTAATTATCGAATCCATAAATAGTTACAGGTAGAATTTGTCCCCTAACCTCTGTTTTTCAGATTGTAACAGTTTTGTGAATGCCGCTCCACCTAAAAAGTAAGAGGTCAACTGCATAGGAGACCTCATAATACGACCCCAAAGGCTCTTCGCAAATTGTGGGGCCAATAAGGCGGTCTCTATTGAAAACTTCATTACCTGTTCTTCATTCCAACCATTGCAATGTACCTGAACTGAAGTATAAGAGCGATTGGCATTCTCGAGTCGTTTGCGAAGATGGGCCAAAAAGGTCAAATGGTTACCTTTTTCCCATCCTTCATCGAGTAATACCCGTTCGGTCAATGTGGCCCAACCCTCGATATAGACCCCATATGGGAATAGAAGCCGAATTGGATGAGCGGTCTCACGACTAATCTTTAGTTGGGTATAATGACCGGGGTATAATTCATGGATTACGATCATTCGATTAAAAGGCTTGTTGAATGAAGCCCAAAAATCAATTTGTTCTTGCTTGGGCAAGGTTTCTGGGATTGAAGGAAGATTTAAAGTGGTCATCGGATTGGGTGCAAAAGGTGGGGCACTTGCTACCCATCCAATGCGTGCTGCCGGCCCCGCACTTTCTGGAGCAGTTTGAATACGTAACGTATTCGTTTTTGGTAGCGTAACAATATCGTTTTCTACAATGAAATCGATGGCATTATCTGCCAATTGCTGCCAAAATTCAAGGTAATCCGTACTATTTAATGGGGCATCCTTTTCCATGTCCGTAAGGGCCAAATTTATAATGTCGATAGTATCATTCGGAAGGGGCGTATCAGGATACGTTGTATTCAGATAATCAGACGAGACCTTAACCATCAATCTTTTGACTACTTCTATTTCAGTAAGTGCTAGATCTGCCAACTCCTGCGAAGTCATATCGCTATCGGTATAGAGTTGTAGCTGTCGCTCATATTCTTTGGTCCCTAAAATGGGTTGGGCCTCTTCTGCATTCACCGACAATTTTATGGCAAAACTTACCAGTGTTTCAAGTGATTTGGTTGTCATGGCTAGAGCAGGGCACTGAGAAAAGCTGAAGTCAAGTGGGAGTTTACCAGCATCTGATTTCAAATCGTCAAGTGTTTTAGATAAGTCTTCCAGTCCACTTTCCAAATCGCCTTTTGGTACTGTGGATAAATTACTGATTGCAGCTTTGGCCAAGCCCGAAATACTGCTCAAACGCTTGCACAGCAGTCTTGACCTTTCTGGTTCGATAAGATAATCGGCCTTTAGAATGGAAGATATGGCATTTAAGATCAATTGTGAGTAATAGCGCAGGGAATGCTCATGTACGGCCAATGCTCCATAAGTATCTACTTCTGATTGCGCCTGTACCTTAAGCAAACGCGAATCTACAGGGTCAATTTGGGAATTGTCTTGAGAAAGAAGTTCCAATATTTGTTGATTGTAAGTTAGCCATTTTTGTATAGGTTCCATTTCCCGTTGTTCAAAATAGAACATCGCATCATGCATACCAGCTCGTTCAGCTTTTGAGGGGTAAAAATGTTTCCATTCTTGAATATATGTGTCAGATAGGTATTGCGACTGAACATTGTTGCAAAACAATACAAAAAGAAACCATAAGTAATGCGGTTTTCCCATGGCAATTGAGTTTATAACTTAACGGAAGATAACAATTCAAGTTGAAACCCAAATTTTGATTTTTTAATGCCCAACCTGTAACCTAATATTAAAAAGTAAGATGACGTGGTTCAAACTTATTGTATGGTCCATCCACCGTCAATGACCAGATTAGAACCTGTGACCATGGATGAATTTGGACCGATTAAATATAAAATGGCTGATGTAATATCACTGATTTCCGCTACTTTACCCACTGGAATTCTATGTAATACATTGGCCAAATATTCAGGATTATCCAGACGTTCGGCTGTACCTGGAGTATAGGTGAAGGTAGGGGAGATGCCATTGACCGTGACGCCCTTTTCAGCCCATTCCAGTGCCAGCGTTTTGGTAAGCAAGTTCACCCCGCCTTTTGAAGCACAATACACAGCATGGTCTTTTATCGCAACGATACTCGCCTGGGAACTAATATTTACGATACGGCCATAACCATTGATTATCATATGTTTGCCTGCTTGTTGGGAGCAAAAAAACAATCCCTTTAAGTTAATATCCATTATCTCATTCCAATCTGTTTCCGTAACATCAAGGGCGGCATGATTATTACCCAATCCTGCGTTATTGATGAGGACATCAATTCGTCCAAATTGATTAAAAATGCTTTGAAATACTTGACGAATTTGTTTGACAGAACCTATATCGAGTTTAAATACATGGGCAGATCCTCCATCTTGCTGTATGTCATTTTGTAACTCGTTTAGTTTTTTAATGTTTCTTGAACATAAAATAACAGTTGCCCCTTTTTGTGCAAGTTCTTTGGATATGCCAGCTCCAATACCTTTACTGGCTCCTGTTACCACTATTATTTGTTCCTTTAATTCAAGATTTTGTGTGCTCATCTGGTGGTGATTGCGATGGTTAACGATTTTCCCTAAAGTTCTATGAAAAATATGAAAATCAACGTTACTACCCTTATCAGGTTTTAGCTGCTTGTGAAATTATTTTTCATAAGGTCAAATTCGTAATTGCACTCATTTACAATCCATCCTAAAAAAAATACAGTTCGGTCATTCACTCTTTAAAAAGGGTACATTCTTGATGAAATTTGAAGTGTCATTGAAATAATCAAGAAAACAATATATCATGGATCAAAACAACGATTACCGATACCGCAGAGCCAAAGAAAAAGTAGAAAACATAAAGGGTTTTTATGGTAACCTAACGGCTTATGTCATTGTTATTGCCCTTTTGGCCTTATTGAATTTTTATACGACGCGTTTTCCATGGGTAATCTTTCCTGCCGTGGGATGGGGCTTGGGTGTTTTGGCGCACGGTTTTAGTGCCTTTGGGTATTTACCATTTATGGGTAAAGATTGGGAAGAGCGCAAAATAAAACAGTATATGGAGAGCGACTCCTTTTAAATCATGGTATAAAAGCTGCAATCATGAATCCAAGAAGTAAGGACAATTATCAAGCAAAATATTTTCGTGCCAGTGGAAGGGTTTCCGAATTAAAACAGTTTTATAGCCGTTGTTTTAGGGGAATGATTGCTATATTCATTGTTGCGGCCATCAACTATTATTTGGATGAATGGAGCCATCCTTGGTTTTTATGGGTAGTCTTTGCTGTGGGTCTAGGCTTGGTATTACATGGCTTCAAGGTGTTCGGATTCAACCTATTTATGGGGCGAGACTGGGAAGAAAGAAAGATTAAGAAATTTATGGAAGAAGATAGGTTTTGAATAACCTATCTCAAAAATGAACGCTATGGAAAATAATAAAAACGAATCAAAATATATCCGAGCCAGAGAGCGTGTGGAGGAACTGAAAAAGTTTTATGGCAATCTCACCTCATACGCCGTGGTCATCACTGGACTTGCCATTATAAACTATTACATCAATGGGTGGAGTTCCATGTGGTTTTTATGGGCAGCCTTCGGTTGGGGAATCGGTATTTTTTTTCATGCCATTGGTACTTTCAACCTTAATCCTTTCTTTGGAAAAGAATGGGAGAATCGAAAGATAAAGGAATATATGGATGAAGATGAAAATCAAAGAAAATGGAAATAATCATGAACGAACTGGAAACTACCAAATTGAAAAAGGCACAAGAACGGGTCAATAGAATCAAAGGATTTTATATTCACGCTGCTATTTACACTTTGATCAATACTTTTATTTTGATTAATATTTTTCTCAATACAGATGACTTTTGGCAATGGGGCCATTTTTTAACCCTTTTCTTTTGGGGTATCGGCCTGTTCTTTCATGGTATCCGAGTTTTCGGATTTAATCCACTTTTTTCCAAATCATGGGAAGAGCGACAGATTCAAAAGTATATCGAAAAAGATAGGGATGATGCCAATAAATACATGTAGGCTATGATACCAAGCACAGAAACAAAGAGGGAACTGGCCAAGAAAAGGGTTGAAGAAATCAAAGGCTTTTTTAGACACTTAAAGGTTTTTATTGTGATTAATGGATCATTGTATCTATTGAAATTGGGTTGGTTGAACGCCCTTCTTCCCAATGGGTTTCCTATAGAACCATATTATTATGACTGGATATGGATGAACATCTTGATATGGGGACTAATTCTAGCGATACATGGCTTGACCTTATATCGACATCGGTTTACCTTTTTGAAAAAATGGGAAGAGCGGCAAATAAAGAAGTATATGGAGGAGGAGCAATCTGAAGCTAAAAAATATAAATGACCATGCGCCAGCAAGAAATAACCAATAGTAGATTCATTAAAGCTCAGCGCCGCGTAAAACGGATAAAGGGGTTTTATCAACACTTGACGGCCTATATCATTATCAATACTGTACTGCTGCTTTCATCGGGTAAAATCACGTTCATACTTTTGAGTAGGGAAGCACTGGGCAATCCTGCGTTTTTGAAATGGGTCAATTGGAATCTATGGGGAACACCGATCATATGGGGAATAGTTTTGCTTATTCATGCCGTCAATGTTTTTGTTAAGAGCCCCTTTAAAGGTTGGGAAGAACGACAGATTCAAAAATATTTGGACCAAGAGAAGTAGAAAAGGTATTCTGACTAAATTGCAATTCGTATGAAAGCAATAATCATTGAAGATGAAAAACCGGCCGCAAGACGATTGAACCGTCTGTTGGAAGAATTGGATGTTGAAGTTTCAACCATGTTGCATTCTGTTGAGGAATCAATTGATTGGTTTTTAAACAATGAACATCCAGAGTTGATTTTTTTGGACATTCAACTTTCCGATGGATTGTCTTTCGAAATCTTTGATCAAGTAACGATTAAAAGTGCTATTATTTTTACCACGGCTTATGATGAATATGCACTTCAGGCTTTCAAGCTAAACAGCATTGATTATTTGTTAAAACCCATTGATGATGAAGAGCTCGAAAAGGCCGTAAAACAGTATAGGGATTTTAAGCCAGAAAAAGAGAAAATCTCCATTGATTTTAACGACATAAAAAAGCTTTTGGTCAACCCAGTTGAACGGGAGTATAAAAAACGTTTTACCGCAAGGGTAGGGCAGCATTTAAAAATCATAAATGCTGATGAGGTCGAATGTTTCTACAGTGAAAACAAAGGGACCTATGCTGCCACTATTGATGGGCGAAATTACCTATTGGATACCACGCTTGAAAATTTGGAAGGGGAACTTTCCCCAAAAACCTTTTTCCGGGTTAGTAGAAAATTCTACGTAAACATAAATCACATTAAAGACATCATTTCGTACACCAATTCACGTCTTCAAATTAAAATGAATACCTTTAAAGAGCAAGAAATCATCGTCAGTAGGGAACGTGTTAAAGATTTCAAGCTTTGGTTAGAATAATGATTCTTAAAATTCTGGTAATTAATATATTGATATTTACAATAGATTTTTCTTATACTAATGTTTTGACCTGGTTTTAGGGCTATTCTTCAATGCGGTTGTCATCAAAGGCGGAAGGAAGCAACGTCGGAATCAACTTAATAAATATAGGCAACAAAACAGCACCGCCCGGCAACATAAAGATGGCCAGCGAGGGAATACTTTTGAAAATATCCAATAACTGTTTCTGAATTTTTTTTCGTTCTTCAGGACTCAAATCCTGAGTAGCCGACTTGGTCAATAATATCACCAACTCGCGACTTTCCGAGATTTCTTTTTTAAGGCGCTTACTATTTCGAAGGATTAACTTACTGACATTTTTGGTCATACCTTCATAGAATTTTGAAGCCAGATTGGAGTCTTTCAGATAGGGTATTTTGTCCCTATTTTCTTCAAAGAATTTGACGACATTTTCAAGGGCATTTTTTACCTCGATTTTATCCTTTTCCAAAGACGTTCCCATGCCATAAATGAAGTGGGATTCATCCCCTTCTATTTGACCGTCTTCCCAAATCGTCAAACAGGCAATATCCATCAAGTAATCACGCTCGCAAGTATTGAAGTTTGAATACAAAATGGGTTTGTTATTGTTAAACTTCGTATTATCCAAATCTAAATAGCTCAATGAGGCTGCTAGTACCTGCATGAGTTTCTTATCACTCTCTTTAGGTTTCTTTGCATTGAGGGCTTCGTAACCAATGGTCATGGTGACGTACTCCAATAATTGGGCATGCTGAACCAGATTGGGATGATTTTGAAGATATCTGCAAAAAATGAGAATGTCTACATAGAGCAATGAATTGGTCAAACTATTCCCAAAAGCACGGCTAAAAGCACTTCCATTGAGATATATTCGGGAGTCCAATAACTTTTCGAGTTGGGCCTCTGTTTTATTTCCGCTTAAAATTTTACTTAAAAAAGTGATTTTACTTACCTCTAAGGAGGTATAGTAAGCAAACACTTTCTCAACAAATTCGGTAAAATCAGTATTGCCCGTTTCTAAAACATATGAAAAATAGAGGGCGGTCAGTAAGTTGGTTTTGGCAACTTCATCTTCAGTGAACGGATGTGCGGTCTTAATGAATTCAGGCACTGAAAGATGAATGCCATAGATAAATCCATTTTCCAGTAAATCGTTGTAGAGGGCCTCATATGAGTTGTACCGCAATGCGCTACTCCCAATAATATGTCCAAACTTATTGATCCAACCTGAGGCCGAAGGATTCATAATTTTTTGATTGATGGTTTCAAAGTAAAACAAATTATAGGACTTCACGCACAACAAGCGGCAACTAAGTCTTAAACCATTAAGAAAAAATTAACATTTAAAAACAAACCTCTGATTGGTATGCTCCGTAGGTAGGGGCGATAATTTAAAAACACAAAAGATGAAAAAAACAACTAAAGTTTCTTTATGCATTGGAACGCTGATGGCAGCGACAGCGATTTTTGTTGCTGCTGACCATATCGATGCTCCTGGTAGTATGGGAACGAGCGCTGACATTGCCGACTATTTCGCTTTTGAACCTACGACAGGTTCTGACAACACCGTTTTTTTGGTTGACCTACAATCAGACGTATTGCCCGAATTGGCATATGGTACGTTTGATGAAGACGTATTGACCGAAATCAATATCGATACTGATGATGACTTGGTTGAGGATTTGGTTATTCAGGCCATTCCTAGAGATGGAAGAATGTATTTCTTTGGCCCTGTAGCACCGTCCGCAACCGGCAGAGGTAGTGAAGTTGCGATAAATTCGCCTTTGGGTGATGTAGCCATATCAGGCAGTACAGCGATAGTGGAAACTACTTCGAATGGTGTATCCCTTTTTGCTGGACCTAGACAAGATCCTTTCTATTTTGACTTTTTTCGATTCAACGAGGTGGTCGCGCCAAGCCCAGAAGATAATTCAGGGTTTAACAATCCTGGTATGGACACCTTTGACGGAGCAAACACCATGACCATTGCTGTTGAGGTACCGAATACCCTTTTGGGCCAAACCACAGCAACCAATGTTTTGGGCGTACCGGTCTACAAAACTTGGGTTACAACGAACAGAAAACAATAAGAACTTAAAACGCAAACAATGAAATTAAATACTAGTAAATATTGGTTATGTGCTCTTGTCTTTACCGCCACCTTGTTGTCATGTAGTAACGATGATGACAATGATATGGAGCCTATTGCGATGGCAACATGTGATGATGGTATCATGAATGGAGATGAAACGGGGGTAGATTGTGGCGGTTCGTGTGAACCTTGTGAGATAATGTCTATGGATCCTGATTTTTCTGGTACGTACGCACAAGTTGATTTTATGGGAAGACCTGGTATCAATACCGTTCTAAGCGCCAATGGCGACATAAAAGATATGCACAACCAAGCCATTCCGTCAGAGATGGGAGCTATGTTTCAACCTGGATTTGAGACACAATTGGAGGCGCTACACGATGCCTATGCCATTGCATTGGGCTTAACCGCTGCTGACGTTGATTATCAACCCAATATTTTGGGTGACATTTTAAATGGCCCCGATGATGACGGTTTTACCAATAATCCTGTTAGCGCTGAGGTCTTGACCACCGTATTGGCCACTGATGTGATTGAGGTCGCACCGAATGCCCCAACGACCTACTTTAACCCAGGAGCTGGAGCACCAACATATGATGGCGGTATTGGTCTTACGGGTCGAACACCACAAGATGATATTATTGACGTTTCGTTAATTCTTTTGTTCGGCGGAGGAGATGGAGCCCGATTCAATGGTGAGGGTGGTTTGCCCCTTTTGGTCTCTGACGGGGTCTCTTTAACAGCAATCCTATCTGATAGCTTTCCATACCTAGGAAATCCAGAATAGGTCAAACTATGAGAAAGAGATGGGAGGGTACTCTCTAGTGCTCTCCCTATTTTAAAAATTCAAAGAACAACCCATGAAAATACTATCCTGTTTTTTGGTTTCTATTTTGATGGTCTCATGTGCCAATGAACCATTGAAGGTCACTAACCCAAAAGATTATAATACCTATCTAGCATCTCAAGTATCAAGGACCACATCCAAATATTTTGAACTGTGGAACGCTAAGATTGGTTGTGACAGTACACAATTATTGAGTTTTTCGAATGTTGCTGCCGAATATCATCGATTTTTTGAAGAAACCGGAGAAATTGACTACTTAAAAAAATCAGAAAAGGCCTTGCAAAAGGCGGTTGAAATTGCCAATATCAACCAAGAAGGGTACGCACGTTCGTTAGCTAGAAACTACATTTCCCAACATAGGTTCAAAGAGGCACTGGATATAACCATTTTGGCCAATAGATTGAAGGGAGGAAAAAGAGAAACCCAGGCTCTCTTTTTCGATGTTCATATGGAGCTGGGCAATTATGATGTGGCCCGGGCGTATCTTGATAGTATAAAGAACGTTTCAAACTTTGGTTACCTGATTCGTGCCGCTAAATGGAATGATTATAAAGGTGATTTGAATACTACAATTCATTTAATGGAAAAGGCGATGGATAAAGCAGAATCATCGAATAATAAGAACCTCAAATTATGGTCATACACCAATATCGCCGATTACTATGGTCATGCTGGTAGAATACACGATTCATACAAGTATTATCTAAAGGCACTTAAACTGAATCCAAAAGATGCTTATGCTAAAAAAGGTATCGCCTGGATAGTGTATTCCCACGAAAAGAATGGTAAGGAAGCCCTACGTATTTTAAATACGATAACTGAAGGGTATGAAGCTCCTGATTATGATTTATTGAAAGCGGAGATTCACGATTTTCTTGGAAACTCCGAAGGGAAAATAGTCAGTCTAGGTAACTATTTAAAGAAGGTCAACAACCCAAATTATGGCAGTATGTACAATGCTCTTTCCGTTGACTTTTTTTTGAGTGAAGCGAAGCTTTATAAAAAGGCATTGAAACTGGCTGAAGTAGAAGTTTTAAACCGCCCGACCCCAGCGTCTTATGGTCTTCTTGCCAAAACCTTATTAAAAATGGGTAAAAAAAAGGAAGCATTAGAAATAGTTGAAAGCAAGATTACTGATCAAACTTATGAACCTAACATACTGTTTACGGTCGCGCTTGTATTGAAAGCCAATGGTAAAGAGGCTAAAGTTAAGTATTTGAAAGAAGGATTAATGGAATCCGCGTATGAAATGGGGCCATTGATATTA
>ERZ1740067.694-NODE-694-length-25791-cov-5.137084_pt1 | contig 25791 bp, 23 predicted proteins | sample MGYA00581736_ERZ1740067 | MGnify/ENA primary metagenome ERZ1740067 (study PRJEB43018, sample SAMN04849236) | marine metagenome | isolation source: floating plastic debris | place: Pacific Ocean | collected 2008-08-27 | study: EMG produced TPA metagenomics assembly... | reverse complement strand
AATCCGGATGAAGTGGTCGCCATGGGCGCCGCAATTCAGGCCGGGGTGCTGCAAGGCGATGTGAAGGACGTTCTCCTTCTTGACGTTACACCGCTCTCCTTGGGTATCGAAACACTGGGCGGTGTCTTCACCCGGCTCATCGACCGTAACACCACCATCCCGACCAAGAAAAGCCAGGTCTTTTCAACAGCGGAAGACAATCAGAATGCGGTGACCATTCGCGTCTTCCAAGGCGAACGCGAGATGGCGGCGGATAACAAACTGCTCGGCCAGTTCGATTTGGTAGGTATCCCGCCCGCACCGCGCGGTGTGCCGCAGGTGGAGGTCACGTTCGATATCGATGCTAACGGTATCGTCAACGTGTCTGCTAAAGACAAAGGCACCGGCAAAGAGCAGCAAATTCGCATTCAAGCCTCTGGTGGTCTTAGCGATGATGATATCGATAAGATGGTCAAAGATGCCGAAGCGCATGCGGACGAAGACAAAAAGCGCCGCGCCCTCGTGGAAGCCAAGAACCAAGGCGAAAGCATGGTGCACGCGACCGAGAAACAAGTCGAAGAGCATGGCGACAAAGTCGATGCAGAGACCAAAGGCAACATCGAAAGTGCAATCGCTGACCTGAAAACATCGCTTGAAGGCGAAGATGTTGATGACATCCAAGCGAAAACGCAGACGCTTGCACAAGTTGCCATGAAGCTTGGCGAAGCGATTTATAAAGCTGAGCAAGAAGCCGGCGGTACGCCAGAGGGCGATGCCGCACCAGGTGACACGGCACAAGATGATGTGGTCGACGCTGATTTCGAAGAAGTCGACGACGATCAAAAAAGCGCATAAGAGCGGGCCGAGCGCCTGTCTTTCGCACGAGGCCAACCGGCCCACGTTTGGATGTGCAAGCAGCCAGCGTGGGTCGCTTCGTATAAGGGCTCGGCACAGACTGGCAGCGACCAAGACATCGGTTAGGGCATGGAAAAACAAGACTATTATGAAGTCCTTGGCGTAGGCCGAGATGCGGATGAAAAGGCGCTCAAGTCCGCTTTCCGCAAACTTGCCATGCAGTACCATCCCGATCGCAACCCCGGCGATGCGGAGGCTGAGCAAAACTTCAAGAAGGTCGGGGAAGCCTACGATATTCTCAAAGATCCCGAACGCCGCGCTGCTTATGACCGGTATGGCCACGCCGCCTTTGAGCAAGGCATGGGCGGTTCAGGCGGCGGCGCTGGTTTTGACGGCTCTGCCTTTTCTGACATCTTCGATGATTTGTTTGGCGAGTTCATGGGCCGTGGTGGCGGAGGCGGCCGCGGGCGTTCGTCCGCGCGCCGTGGAAACGACCTGCGCTATGATATCGAAATCTCACTGGAGGAAGCCTTTGATGGCGCGTCAAAGGAGATTAGCCTAACGACGTCTGTCACATGCGATGTCTGCGGCGGTACAGGCGCTAAAGAAGGCTCGCGCCCGCAAACCTGCCCAACCTGTGGCGGGGTCGGCAAAGTGCGGACAAATCAAGGCTTCTTCATGGTTGAGCGCACCTGCCCGACTTGCGGCGGGGCTGGACAAATTATTGCAGACCCCTGTGCGGCCTGCGCAGGCACTGGCGCTGTGCAGCGTGAAAAGTCTTTGCAAGTGAAAATTCCGAAGGGTGTAGAAACGGGGACCCGCATCCGTTTGGCAGGCGAAGGCCAAGCTGGGGTTCGAGGCGGCCCAGCCGGCGACCTCTACCTGTTCGTCACCGTCGAACCGCATCCGGTTTTTAAACGAGACCGCGAAATGATCCTGTGTGACGTCCCGCTGCCACTTGCAACGGCAGCGCTTGGCGGCGAAATAGAGGTTCCCACCATCGATGGTGGCCGGGCCAAGGTGAAAATCCCTTCCGGCACGCAAAGCGGCAAACAGTTCCGGCTGCGTAGTAAGGGCATGCCGACGATCTCTGGCGGGCCTCTAGGAGATATGATCGTTCGGGCGCAAGTGGAAACCCCAGTCAACTTGACGGACCGGCAGCGCGAGCTCTTGGAGGAATTTGCCGAGATTGAACGCAGTGAACGCGGCCAAAGCTCGCCGCAGTCCGATGGGTTTTTTACCCGCGTGAAAGAATTTTGGGATGACTTAACAGAATAAATTGCTTACGCCTGAGCATAGCCACCCCAATAATAATAAGCACTTAGGTGCATAAAACGATATGACAAAAATAGGTTTGATTGGCGTTTCTGGCCGGATGGGCCAGGCAATTCTCTCAGAGATCTTAAGTCGCGATGGCGCCGAGTTCGCAAGCGGCTGCGAAGCAAGCGGTCATGGCAGCGTGGGCAAACCCGTGCGCAATCCCTTAACCGGCGATCTTTTGGATATGACTGTCGAAAGCGATCCAAAAGTGGTATTCGCTGCAAGTGACGTCGTTATCGATTTCTCAACACCGGATGCCCTGGAGACCAACCTCGTCTTGGCCACCAGCGGCCTGACTCCCATGGTGATTGGCACGACGGGGCTTCAGCTCAATCACCATAGGTTGATAGACGAAGTGGCGACGGATGTTGCCATTATGCAAGCGGCCAATACCTCGCTTGGCGTCACTCTGCTGGCCAGCCTCGTGCGGCAAACCGCAATGCTGCTTGACCCCAGCTGGGACATTGAAATCGTGGAGATGCACCATCGGCATAAGACCGATGCGCCGTCGGGCACCGCCCTCTTGCTTGGTGAAAAAGCAGCGGAAGGCCGGCATGTCGAAGATGATGTCTTTGTGAAATCTCGCGTGGGGCAGACAGGCCCACGGGCTGAAGGGGCGATTGGCTTTTCAACGCTCAGAGGCGGAGATGTCGCGGGTGAACACAGCGTTATCTTTGCCGCCGATGCCGAGCGTGTCGAGCTCAGCCATAAAGCAACCGACCGTAAAATTTTCGCGCGCGGGGCTGTCACAGCAGCGCAGTGGATTAATGGACTGCCTGCCGGGCGCTATACGATGGATGACGTTTTAGGCCTGACGTGATGTCTATTGCATGAGGGCTGCGCGCCGCCTGCTCAATCCATCACGAATAACATCTGCGACTTGCGCGCGTTCTTTGGGTGGCAGGAAAGCGCCAATCACTAGCGCTTTTCCACGGTCGCGAAGCTCCAACCGCGCATCATGCTCGTCTTCTTTTTCAACAGAGACCGTGACCCAGGCAGGGTGCATCGACCAAGTTTCGGTGGTACGTCCTGGCTTGGCGCGATTGACGGTCATTGTCTCATTATGGATGCGGATACGTTCTGTGAGTTCGCCGCGTTTATAGCTAACTTTAAAGGCCCAATAGAGCAGCGCCATATCGAGGCCGAAAAAGCCCATCACCGGCCAGGCACCCTTGGCATAAAACCAAATCCCGGCGATGGCGGAAATTGCGCCCATTGAGGCCATGAGCATCAGAAAGCCGCGCGGCGATAAAGAGCGGCTTGGACGCAAGGACACGTCAAGAAAGGGAACTTTTCGGCCTTCAGACATGTATTTTCCCTTACCTTTCCTCAATCTCGCTTTCAAGGGCCAGCCTGTCGCAATTTCGCCCTTGCCGCCAGCGTTCAGGCTCTTACTTTGCGCTCATGCCCCGCATGACAAAAGCCCATATCGAAACCATGTTCGCGCATCTCGCTGCGTCAATGCCCGAGCCTGAAACAGAGCTCAACTACGTCAATACCTATACGCTATTGGTTGCTGTTGCGCTGTCGGCGCAGTCTACAGACGTAGGGGTAAACAAGGCCACAAAAGATCTATTTAAAACCGTGCACACACCAGCGCAGATGCTTGAATTGGGCGAAGCGGGGCTGAAGCGGCATATCAAGACGATTGGACTTTACAATACAAAGGCAAAAAATGTCATGGCAGCGGCCAGAATTTTGGTTGACGAACATGGTGGCGCGGTACCGGAAGATCGGGCGGCGCTTGAAAAGCTGCCAGGGGTTGGCCGCAAAACGGCCAATGTCATCCTCAACATCGCCTTTGGCCATGAGACCTGTGCGGTGGATACTCATATTTTCCGCGTTGCCAATCGCATGAATCTTGCGCCGGGGAAAACGCCTTTAGCGGTTGAGCTAGCGCTGCTGAAGAAAGTGCCGAAGCCCTATCGGCGCAATGCCCATCATTGGCTTATTTTACACGGCCGCTACACCTGCAAAGCGCGCACCCCGCAGTGCGATGCCTGCGGGGTTTATGAAGTTTGCGGTTATAAGGATAAGGCCAGCTACTTGCCCGCTGAGTAAACCTCAGTTTGCTCGAAGCTATCTAAGCAGGGCTGGATATCGATGGGCGTCCCTGTCTTCGCCCGCGCCTCCACATGGGTGAGGTTTCCGGCATCGCTAAACACCATGTCCGTCACACATAGCCCACTGGTGAACTGCAAAATGCGCATAGGCCCTTCGCTGCGATCGAGACTTGGGGCGCCAAAAACGCTGCGCACATCCTCTGGGCCAAAGCTAGCCAGGTCGGCGAGTGCCAGCTTGCGCTGCGGCGGCACCGGCTTCGCAATCAAAGTTGTATCAGCCGGCAAACTATATCGCGGCGGTGCTGGCGCAAGCGTCGCACAGCCAGCAAGGAATACCGTCGACAAAATCCACTTGGCATGCCCCATTTCATGCCTCCCCCTGTTGGCTGCTTAGCGGCTTATAGCCGCCGCATTGCGTGAAAGCTATGCACAGCTGCCGCCGCACCGACAAGCGGGGCGATCAAATTTATCACAGGAACCATGAACAGGCCGGTCACGCATAAACCCAAAAAAAACACATCCGCCCGGAATTGCCGCCGCAGCTTTGCCGCTTGTCTGGCGGGCATATGACGCAGCGCGACCATTTCAAAATACTCACGCCCCAATAGATACCCATTGAGTATGACAAACAGAGCCACTGGGCCTACGGCGGTAAACAGCAAGGCAATGTAAAACGGGATCGCTATCAAGTTTACGAGCAGAACCAGGCATAAGAGTTTCAAGGAGAGATAGGCTGCCTCCGCAAGACCAATGGAGCGCGGGGCTTTTTGTGCCGGATAGTGCTTGTCTTCAACGGCATCAATGATGTCATCTAGAAACAGGCCCATGACGGCTGTTGCTATCGCTGGGAACAAAAACCAGGACGCCGACATAAAGATGATGGCCGAGCCTGCATTCAAGAGCCAGTCCGGGGCATCCCAATAGGGGATGTCAATGGCGCCCATGCCGGCGCGGGCTGCGAATGTGACCAATCCCAAGCACAATACTGCGCTGATGAGGCCGCGCAGCAGGACGCTGCGGAAGCGGCGGTCGTCGAGTTGACGGAAAGATTTCAGGAAGAACTTTATCATAGGCAATATATCTAACCGATATAAGCTGCTGAGCAGCGAGGTTCAAGCTTGCGACATGCGCCATCCACCGATAGAAGGCATTTTTTCACTCTGAGGCAGTCCACACATGTCTAAACGCTATGACGTTGTCGGTATCGGCAATGCGATTATTGATGTTATCGCCAAAGCCGATGATGCTTTTTTAGAAACCGAAAAAGTCGCCAAAGGTGGCATGACGTTGATCGACGCGGACCGCGCGGACAGCCTCTATGCCAGCATGGGACCGGGCATTGAAACATCGGGTGGCTCAGCGGCCAATACGATGGCAGGCTGCGCGGCGCTCGGCGTTCGCGGCGGCTTTATTGGCCGTGTACGCGATGACCAACTGGGTGAGGTCTATATGCATGACATCCGGGCGGTTGGCGTCGATTTTACCAACGACCTGGCCAAGCATGGCCTGCCGACGGCACGCTGCCTTATCCTCGTCACGCCTGATGGGCAGAGGTCCATGAGCACCTTCCTCGGGGCATCCACCGAGCTTGGTGTGGGGGATTTGGATGAGGATATGATTGCCGATAGCACCATCACCTATATGGAAGGCTATCTGTGGGACAAAGAGCCCGCGAAGCAGGCCTTCCTGCGCGCCATGGACGTGGCGCGTGCCGCCGGCGGGAAAATCGCTCTGACCCTCTCGGATGCCTTTTGCGTTGATATGCATCGCGCAGAGTTTCTCGACTTAATCAATGGCAAAGTGGATGTCTTGTTTGCCAATGAGGCCGAGATCAAATCGCTCTTTGAGACTGAGAGTTTTGAAGCGGCTGTCGACGCCATTCGCGGAAAAACGCAAGTCGCGGCGATCACCAGATCTGAGAAGGGGGCGGTTATTTTATCAGGTAGCGGCACGGACACCGTAGAGGCGGCAGCGGTTGATAGGGTTGTCGACACCACAGGGGCGGGTGACCAATTTGCAGCCGGTTTCCTAGCCGGTCTTGCCCAAGGCCGTCCGATGGGGGACGCTGGCCGAATGGGCGCAATCGCAGCGGCAGAAGTCATCAGCCATATCGGGCCGCGCCCGCAGGAAGATGTTGGCGCGCTGATCAACGCTGCGGTTGACTGACGTCATGGCGCCAAAACCCCGCGCCACGATGCTTCGCTGGGTGTTTGGTGCGGTTGGCGCGATTGCATTTGCGCTAGGTTTCATAGGGGTCTTCCTGCCGCTCCTGCCCACCACGCCCTTCATGTTGCTGGCTTTGGCGTGCTTTGCCCGCGCATCCCCGCGCGTGGAGAATTGGCTGCTCACGCACCCCAAATACGGGCCGCCTTTGCGCGCATGGCGTGAGCGCGGCGCCATTGGCCCAAAGGGTAAGATCGCCGGGACCGGTGGTATGGCGACCAGCTACGTTATCTTCTATCTCGTCAGCACGCCCTCACTTTTGGTGGCAGGTGTCGTGGCGGGCATCATGGTCTGTGTTGCAATCTTCATTCTGACCCGGCCATCTTAGTGGCTTATTTTGCCCAAATTTGCCCGTTAGGGCGCAAAGCTATGAAACATATTTGGATACTGCTTTGCGCTCTGTGTTGGCTGCTTGGCCATGCCGGCCCGGCTGCGGCGAAGTCCTGGCATGTTGCAGAGACCGAGAAATTTCGTGTGTATTCTGACGGCTCAAAAAACGAGCTGCGCAAGCTTGCACAGACAATGGAAGACTTCGATGCTTTCTTGCGTGCCTTTACGGGCTTGACGGCAGACCCACCGCCGGATCGTTTTGATCTCTATCTCGTGCGCAGCGCCGATGAACTGCGCCGCTATACGCCTTTGCCGCCCAGTATCGATGGGTTTTATCAAGCAACCCCAACTGGGACCGCCGCCTTCAGCGCCCGCAGCAAGACGATGTCGGGGGACCCCGCGAAGCTCTGGTATTCGACATCCCAGCAGATTCTATTTCATGAATATGCGCACCACTTTATGGAGCGGTATTTCCCTTACCCCTATCCGCGCTGGTATTCGGAAGGGTTTGCCGAATACGTCTCGACGGTTCAATTCAAACGCAAGAAGATCATCGTCGGCGGGTTTGCGAAAGGCCGGGTCGGCGCGCTGCTCTATGGTGCCTGGTTGCCCATGGATGTCTTGCTGTCGCCGCAAACAATGCCATTGGGCGAGCGCGAGACCGCAGCGTTTTATGCGCAAAGCTGGCTCCTCGCCCATTACATGCTGAGCAGCCCTGAACGACTGAAAAAGCTTCAGGACTTTCTGTCCAAATTCTCCACCCAAGACAGCGTGGCGGAAGATTTTCGCGATAGCTTTGCCATGCCCATAGGCCAATTGGGCCGGGAGTTGCGCGAGTATCTCGACGGGACATCGGAAACCATGAAGGTCTATGAGGAAGAGCGACCGAAACGGCCGGACATCGCCGTGAGGATCACAAAGCTGCCGCCTAGCGCCAGCGATTTCTTAACGATGAGCGCAAAACTGGATCTCGGCATCGAACCGCCTTTCCGAGCGACTTTGCTTGCCGATATTGACCAGGCGCTGGTAAAGTATCCCAAGGACGCGTTGGCGCAGCGAACCTGGGCGCACGCCAATATTCTCTACGGAGATCGCGCTGCCGGCAGGTCCCGCCTCGAAGCGCTGGAAAAGGCGTATCCTGACGATGCCAAAATCTGTTTCTATTTAGGCATGTCTTACATTTTGGATGGCGCCAGCACAGCGCAACTGGATGCAGAGATGCAAAAGAAGCGGCAGGCTGCGCGCGGCTATTTCGCGGATGCGTTTCGAATGAACCCGAACCACTATCCAACCTTGTATTACTATTTCCGTTCTGTGCCTAAACCAGCGACCGCTCAACAAGAAGCAGTGCTCGAAAAAGCGGAGTTTCTGGCCCCGCAAGTGGGGCAAATTCGCTATGATTTGGCCACTATGTGGGCCGCGCGGCCGGATAGCTCTCACCGCACGGCAGCAAAGCGGCTGCTGCAAATTCTGGCAAATGATCCGCATGAGGTGATGATCGCCTCTATGGCGCGGGCAAGGCTGGAAGCGTTGTTAAGCGCCCAGTGACAGCCACCATTGCGTGGCGTTTCCACCACAGTCCGCGATCGTTTTTACTTGGACGCAAAAGCCCAACACTTGGTCGTTGACTTCCCACTCCGCTGCGCCGCACAACCAAGCTCGGCGAGGTCGCAGAGATGGCCCGCGCACTATTATTCAGGTGGAATCAGCAAGGGAGGCCAATCGGCCATGCGGGGATATTTCAGATCATATGCAAGTCTAGCAGCGCTGACAGCCATGGCGCTGGCCCCAGGCGGGGCGCAAGCGCAGGAAAGCGGCGGACTTGAAGAGATTTTCATTACGGCGCAGCGGCGCACAGAAAACCTGCAAGAGGTTCCGATTACCGTGAACACGCTCTCCGGCGAGAGCATGCGTGACATCTTTGTGGCTGGGGAAGATATTCGCGCTCTTTCAGCGCGTATTCCCAGCCTTAACATCGAGTCCTCAAACGGCCGTGTCGCGCCGCGCTTTTATATTCGCGGCCTCGGCAATACTGACTTTGATCTAGCCGCATCGCAGCCCGTGTCTGTTATCGTTGATGACGTCGTGCTGGAAAACGTGGTGCTTAAATCCACACCAATTTTTGACGTTGACCGCGTTGAAGTCCTCAAAGGCCCGCAAGGCACCTTGTTCGGACGCAATACGCCTGCTGGTATTGTGAAATTTGACACCCGCCGTCCAACGATGGAGCCCGAAGGCTATGGCACTGTCTCTTACGGGAATCGCAACACCTTTACAGCGGAAGGCGCGTTCTCAGGGCCGCTGGTTGAAGACAAGGTGGCCATGCGGATATCTGGCCTCATCCAACGCCGTGATGACTATATCGATAATGCCTTTACGGGTGAAGAGAACGCTCTTGGCGGGTTTCGTGAGTTTGCCACACGGATACAGCTGCTGCTCAAGCCGACAGACGAATTTGAGGCTTTAGCACGGTTCCATTACCGCGATTTGGAGGGAACATCCGCGGTCTTCCGCGCGAATATTTTCACCCCAGGCTCTAATGACCTAAACGCGAATTTTGATCGTGAGACAGTCTTCTTCGACGCTGGTAATGACGATTTGGGGATGAACAACCCACAAGCATATGATGGCTGGGGTGCCAATCTCCAGCTTACTTATGATTTTGGCTTTGCCTCCCTCATTTCCATCTCAGCCTTTGAAACAACCCAGGGCTCCAGCCTCGGGGATATCGATGGTGGCTTTGTCGGCGAAAACTCATTCTTTGATCCGTTCAATCCACCGACTGAAGTGTTTCCAGATACAATTGCGTTTCCGAGTCAAACGCGCGATGGCATTGATGATCTAGACCAGTTCACCCAAGAGATTCGCCTTGCAAGCAATCAGGACGGGCCTTTGAACTGGCAAGTCGGCTTTTTCTATTTCGACAGTGATTTGCAAACCACTACCGACGTTTTCTTTTTTCCACCGGTGCCGCGCACAACACTCCGACAAACTAACGAAAGTTGGGCGCTCTTTGGGCAAGCGGCCTATGATGTAACCGATCTGCTGACTGTTACTGCAGGCATCCGGTACACCGAGGACGACAAGAGTTTCAGCGGTGTTGCGACAAACTTCCCAGTAGATGACATCGACGTGTCCGATGAGAAAGTCACATGGGACGTCGCGCTGAATTATCAGGTGGCCGAGACGGTCAACCTATACACGCGCGTGGCGAGAGGTTTTCGGGCCCCTACTATTCAGGCTCGCGACGTAGCGTTTTTCGGCGCACCATCTGCGGCCGATTCTGAAACAGTGATTTCATTTGAAGTCGGCGCCAAGACAGAGCTGTTCGATAACCGACTGCGCCTTAACGTTGCTGGTTTCTATTATGAAATCAAAGATCAACAACTGACAGCCGCTGGCGGTGGCGGCAATTTCATTCGCCTCCTCAATGCGGATAAAGGCGTGGGCTTCGGTTTTGAGGCCGATGCAACCTTCGTGTTCACCGAAAACTTCACGGGCACAGTTGGCTTCTCTTGGGTTGATACAGAGCTTCAAGACGATGATCTTGAGCTGCAGGTCTGTGACAGTGATTTATGTACACCGCTTGATCCGATTGTTCGCTTGGAAGACGAATTCGATTTTGATGGCAACTTGGTTGACGTGAACCGCTTTGTTTCCGTCGACGGCAACCCTTTCCCGCAGGCGCCTGAGTACACATTGTATGTTACGCTGAACTATGAGCAGCCAATTTCTGATGGCGGCGCACTGTTTGCCCAAACTGATTGGTTCCTCCAAGGCCGCACCAATTTCTTTCTCTATGAAAGCGAGGAATATTTTTCCAACAACACGTTTGAAGGCGGTCTGAAGGCTGGCTACCGTCATAATGACGGCCAGTACGAGTTTGCCTTCTTCGCGCGCAACATCACCGATGAAGACAATGCCAAAGGCGGGATCGACTTCAACAACCTCACCGGTTTTGTAAACGAGCCACGCACTTTCGGGCTTCAATTCACCGCGCAATTCAACTAGCTTACAGCATCATCCTGGGGAGGATGGAAGCCCTGGGCCTTTTGCTGGCCCGGGGCTTTGTCGTTTTGGACCCGTTATGCAGGCGAAGCGGCGAACCAGTTGGCTACGGCCTGCTGCTCCTCCTCGGATAAGCGGAGATAGAGTTTCGAACGCCGGTTTAGGGCGTCTTCTCCCGTGCGCGCCCATTCTTTATCGCGAAGATAAATAAGCTCTTTTTCATAGACGCCTGGCGCCAATTCCCTGCCCAAGTCGTCTACGCTGGCTGCATCGCCCAGCATATCATAGATGCGGCTTCCATAAGCGTGCGCCATACGCTGCCGCGTTTCCGGCGATAGGAAACCATAGCGCGCCTCCATTTCTGCTTCAAAGGCGGAGAACCCTTGATAGCCCATCTCCCCGCCTGGTAGGTGCGCGCTATGGGTCCATCGATCTCCCATTGCTGGAAAAAACGGTTCTAGGGCCTCCATGGCATCAAGGGCCAGCTTGCGATAGGTGGTCAGCTTGCCACCATAGATGGACAGAAGCGGGGCGCGGGTCGCATTGCCTTGTAAATCGAAGGCATAATCGCGCGTTACTTTCGACGCTGCGCCCTTGCCTAGCTCATCGAACAGCGGGCGCACACCGGAATAGGTGGAGACGACGTCTGCCGGTGTGATTGGTGTTTTCAAATAAGCGCTTACCAAGTCGCACAGATAGTGCGTCTCCTCATCGGAGATTTTTGCCTCCGCTGGATCGCCCTCAAAAGCTTCATCTGTGGTGCCGATCAAAGTGAGGTCAGCGCCATAGGGAATGGTAAAGACGATGCGGCCGTCCCCATGCTGGAAGATATAGGCGCGGTCATGGTCATATAATCGGCGCGTGAAAATATGGCTGCCCTTGACCAGGCGCAGACCTTTTGTGGGATCGGCTTCGTCAATGGCGGCAAAGATCTGTGTCACCCAAGGTCCAGCAGCATTCACGATTGCCTTTGCGCGGATCTGGCGCTGGCCTCGGGCGTCCTCCAGCGTTATTGCCCATCCGCTCTTCTCGCGCTCGGCGCCGACGAAGCGCGTGCGCACCCAAATGTCAGCGCCGCGTTCGGCTGCATCTATGGCATTCACCACAACCAATCGGGCATCATCTGCGCGGCAGTCGGAATATTCAAAGCCAGTCACAAATTGATCTTGGAGCGGCGCGCCGAATGGCCCGTTTTCAAGGTCTACCCTGCTGGTCTTTGGCAGCAGTCGCCGCCCACCCAAATTGTCATAGAGAAAGAGCCCCAGGCGCAGAAGCCATGCCGGTCGCAGCGCCTTGTGGTGCGGCAAAACAAAGCGCAATGGCTCGATCAGATGCGGCGCAGCATCAAGCAGAATTTCCCGCTCAATCAAGCTTTCTCGCACCAGCTTGAAGTCATATTGTTCAAGATAGCGCAGCCCACCATGGATGAGCTTCGTGGACCAAGACGATGTAGCGCTGGCCAGATCGTTCATCTCCGCAAGGCAGGTTTTGAGGCCGCGCCCAGCTGCATCCCGGGCAATCCCGACGCCGTTGATGCCGCCGCCAATCACAAAGAGATCATAATCTGTATCTGCGGCTGCAGTGTTAGACATAGGTTTCCAGCTGCTCTATGTGGATTGCTTGGATCGCCAAACGAACCAAGATTATCTAACCATTAGGTTTTATTGCGGTAAAGGCCATGGTGTTTTCAAACGGTTCGCTTACATACGGCAGCGCTCAATGAGCGCACACAGCACCATAAGGCTGACCTAAATGTCTGATCTATCCCGCCTCACCCATCTCGATAGGCTTGAAGCTGAAGCGATCCACATCATGCGTGAGGTGGTGGCTGAAGCCAGCAATCCGGTGATGCTCTATTCTGTGGGCAAAGACAGCTCGGTGATGCTGCACTTGGCCCGCAAGGCGTTTTACCCCAGCCCACCGCCTTTTCCGTTCTTGCATGTGGCCTCTGGCTGGGATTTTGAAGCGCTGCTGGAACATCGGGATCGTACGGTGCGGGACTATGGGCTTGAGCTGATCGTGGCGCAGAATGAAGACGCGGATGCGCTAGGGATCAATCCATTTGATACCGGCTCGGCGCTCTATTCACAGACCATGCTCACCGACCCGCTCAAGCAGGCTCTGACCGAACACGGCTTTGATGCAGCTTTTGGCGGCGGTCGGCGCGATGAGGAAAAGGCCCGCGCGAAAGAACGCGTCTTTTCATTTCGCACGGCCAGCCACAACTGGGACCCGAAAAACCAGCGCCCTGAACTCTGGAACATCTATAACGCCCGTAAGAATAAGGGCGAGAGCATTCGCGTTTTCCCGCTGTCCAATTGGACGGAGCTCGATATCTGGCAATATATTCTGAAAGAAGACATCGATATCGTGCCACTCTACCGCGCGGCGGTCCGCCCCACGGTGGAGCGTGATGGCCTCCTTCTGATGGTCGATGACGCACGTTTTCGTTTAGAACCGACCGATCAAGTCGTCGATCGCAACATCCGCTTTCGCACGCTTGGCTGTTATCCACTGACGGGCGCTGTTGAAAGCGATGCAAGTGACCTGACCCAGATTATCCAAGAGATGTTGCTCGCCACTGGGTCTGAAAGGCAAGGCCGCGCCATCGACAAAGGCGAATCCGCCTCCATGGAAGACAAGAAGAAAGAGGGCTATTTCTAATGGCCGACGCAGCACCCAATGAGGCGATTTACCAAACTGAGCGCTTAATTGCGGACGATATCGATGCCTATCTTCATCGTCATCAGCAGAAAAGTATGCTGCGCTTTATCACGTGCGGCTCAGTGGATGACGGTAAATCCACACTGATCGGGCGTCTGCTCTACGATTCGAAGATGATCTTCACTGATCAAATGGAAGCGTTGGAGCGCGATTCCAAAAAGGTGGGCACTCAAGGCGACTCTATCGATTTCGCCCTTCTTGTGGATGGTCTGGCGGCTGAGCGTGAGCAAGGCATCACCATCGATGTGGCTTATCGCTTTTTCTCGACGGACAAGCGTAAGTTCATTGTCGCTGATACGCCGGGCCATGAGCAATATACCCGCAACATGGCGACCGGCGCGTCCACGGCAGACGTTGCCATTCTCCTGATTGATGCCCGCCAAGGCGTGTTGGTGCAGACCCGGCGCCATGCTTTCATCGTCTCTTCGCTGGGCATTAAGAAGATCGTATTGGCCGTCAATAAGATGGATTTGGTCAACTATGATCAAGCCGCGTTTGATAAGATCGTGGCCGACTTTAGCGCCTTTGCCAAAAACCTACCCGCTGACCTTGATATCCAGGCAATCCCGATTTCGGCCTTGGAGGGGGATAATATTCTCGAGGGGCGCGGTAATACCGATTGGTATGAGGGGCCAAAACTCATGCCATATCTGGAAACGGTTGAAGTGGAGGATGCGCGTGAAGACCGTCCTTTCCGCATGCCAGTGCAATGGGTTAACCGACCTAACTTAGATTTCCGAGGCTTTTCAGGCCAAGTGGCGACGGGTGTTTTGCGCCCCGGTGATGCCATCAAAGTGATGCCGTCGGGCCGCGAATCCAAAGTCAAAGATATCGTGACCATGGATGGCAGCTTACCTGCCGCGGCGCCGGGCCAATCCGTCACCATTACGCTGGACGATGAAATCGACTGCTCTCGCGGTGACGTCATATGCGCGGCAGGCAATCCAGCGGAGGTTTCGGACCAATTCCAGGCCCGCATCTTGTGGATGAGCGATCAGGCCATGCTGCCAGGGCGTAAATACCTCCTTAAAATTGGCGCGAAAACGGTCACTGCCACAGTGAATGCGCCCAAGCACACCATTGATGTGAATACGCTAGAGGAAAAGCCAGCCAAGACGCTTGACCTCAACGAAGTGGGCGTGACGACCCTGTCTCTTGATCAGCGCATTGCGTTTGACCCCTATAGCGTGTCGCGTGAAACAGGCGGGTTCATTCTCATTGATCGCCTTAGCAATGATACGGTGGGCATGGGCCTGCTTGACTTCGCGCTAAGGCGTGCCTCCAATATTCATTGGCAAGCGCTCGACATTGATCGGACGGTTCACGCCGATCAGAAGGGCCAGAAACCAGCGGTTCTGTGGTTCACGGGCCTTTCAGGGTCCGGCAAATCCACCATCGCAAATGCGCTTCAGAAGAAACTGGTGGCCGCTGGGCGCCATACCTATCTGCTGGATGGGGACAATGTTCGGCACGGCCTCAATCGCGACCTTGGCTTTACCGACGCTGACCGTGTTGAGAACATCCGCCGCGTGTCAGAAGTGTCAAAGCTTATGGCAGATGCCGGTCTCATTACCCTGGTTAGCTTTATTTCGCCGTTCCGTTCGGAACGGCGTATGGCAAGGAACATGATGCAAGACGGCGAGTTTGTTGAGATTCACGTCGATACGCCACTCGCCGTTGCCGAAGAGCGGGACGTTAAGGGCCTTTATAAAAAGGCGCGTGCTGGCGAGATCAAAAACTTCACAGGCATCGACAGCCCCTATGAACCGCCGTTGCAGCCAGAGATTTCTATCAATACCGTTGAGCAAACCGCTGAGAACGCAGCAGACGCTATTCTAGAGTGGCTGCAAAGCAACGGCTTTATTCAAGCCTAAGCATCCAGTTCTAGACCCGGCGTTTAGCTTTTCGCCAATTTGTCCAGCTGCTCTTGCATGGCGGCCATCTGGGTGCGCATTTGTGAAAGCTCGTCCGTGCCGCTCTCAGGTCCAGTCGTGCCAGGCGGAGCAAAGCCTCCAGTCCACATTTTTGCGGCTTGCTCAAACATAGCCATGTTGTTGCGTGTCATTTCTTCGAATGTCGCCATGCCAGGGTTGCCGGACATCATCATTTGTCGCCACTTGTCTTGCTGCGCAGCAAAGGCCGCCATCGAGTGTTCCAGATATCGCGGTACCAATGTATCCATGCCGCCGCCATAAAAGGCAATGAGCTGGCGCAAGAAGGATAATGGCAATAGGGTTTCACCTTTGCTCTCTTCCTCGACGATAATCTGGGTTAACACGGAGCGCGTCAGATCTTGCCCGGACTTTGCATCGACAACTTTAAATTCGCGCTTGTCTTTGACCATTTGCGCTAGGAAATCCAGCGTCACATAGCTCGACGATTCGGTGTTATAGAGGCGGCGGTTCGCGTATTTTTTGATAATGACGAGATCGTCACTATCCTTCTTCGTTTTCATAGAGCGTGCCTTTGCGCTGCTTTTTAGGGTGTCATGCAAGCTTCCCGCTTTGGGGGGCTTTTATGACATTTGTTTTGCCGATACACTAGCTTATATGGGAAATGATGCAGTGCACAAGAGAAACGCCAAAGCTGCAGCAAAAGTGCAGCAAAAATCGCTGCTCCAAGATGCTTCTAATACGGCCGATATGGCTGACATAGATGCGGCTGCACAGGACTTCTTTGCTTTATGGCAGAGCAGCTTGAGGCATGCCGCCCGGTTTCACACGCAAACCCCCAGGTCGAATCTCAATGGGGATTGTTAAGCCACAGCCGCCAAATCGAAGTCGTCGACCGGGCCCGAATCCTTTGCCGCTTCACCTGGCAATGGCGCGGTCCCAATATGCCAGTGCGCAGGCAGCCTTTGCTCAAATGACGCAGCATAGAGGCGCAACAACGCTTGGCCGGCATTGGGCAGACAGATACGGCCATTTGCCAAAGGCAGCGGTGAGCCGGGCGCTCAAAGACTATTGTGAGCAAAGGCTGAGCCGGTTTTTAAACGGCGTAGAGCAATACCAGTCGGATAGTTTCAGCCGCCCAGCGTCTCAGCCGGCCATAGTCTGCACCTTTGGCGGCACGCGTGTATTGTCCCATGGAGGGGTAGGGCAAACCATCTTGTTGGTTCCGTCACTTATCAATCCATCTTGGATTCTCGACTTACTGCCTGCCCGCAGTTTCGCGGCCTTCCTCGTCGAGCGCGGCTTTCATGTGTGCAGCATTGATTGGGGTCAACCTGGCCTTGCAGAAGGCAGGTTCGGTCTTGAAGAATACTGCCTTGCTAGGCTTGTACCCGCCATAGCGGCTCTATCGCGAGAGCGCGGCCCGATACACCTTATTGGCTATTGCCTGGGCGGAAATATTGCTCTTGCAGCGGCCTTAGAAGCGCAGAGGAAGGTGGAAGCGGGTGTCGCAACCTTTACGGCAATTGCCGCGCCTTGGGATTTCTCTGCTATGGGCGACGCTGCCCGCCGCCTAGTCGCTCAGACTTATCATGATATTAAACCTGTTCTGGCACGGACGGGCGTCATGCCGGCGAGTGCTTTGCAGGCGCTTTTCGCACAGCTCGATCCTACGCAAATTGAACGCAAGTTTGTTCGCTTTGGTGATCTGAACCCCAAGGATCCAGAAGATCGCGCCGCCATGGATCATTTTATCGCCATAGAGGATTGGTCCAACTCTGGGCCAGACTTGGCGCAAGCTGTTGTCGAAGAGACATTTATTGGATTCTACGGCGCTAACACTCCGGCAAAAGGGCGTTGGCAGGTGGCTGGCACACCGGTTGACCCCAGTCGATTGCATTGCCCAGCTATGATCTTGGCGGCGGGGGATGATCGTATCGTGCCAAAAGCATCAACATTGGCACTGGCCCGCCAACTCCCAGCCCCACACGTCATCAGTCCAAACGCTGGTCATGTGGGTATGATGGTGGGCTCAAAAGCGCAAAGCCAGTGTTGGACCCCTGTTGCAGACTGGCTCGTGCACCAATCCGGGCGCATTTAAAAATCTACGAACTCTCAATTGGATTTTCGACATTCGTCTGACATGAGCCGGAATGCCTAGAAATGAAGGTTTGCTCGGTATATGACTGCGCCGCGGCAAAATAATTTGCCGAAATCCTATCGGGGCCCCTACGGCCTTAGAACGATGAAAAGGAGATCTCCATGACAGACGTCGTTATTGCAAGCGCAGCACGAACCCCAGTTGGGTCCTTCAGCGGCGCATTATCCACAGTATCTGCCCACTATTTGGGGGAAGTCGCCATTCGCGGTGCGCTTGAGCGAGCCGGCGTTGATGGCGCAGATGTCAGCGAAGTGATCATGGGGCAAATCCTATCGGCCGGTCAGGGCCAAAACCCAGCGCGGCAGGCCTCCGTCAACGCCGGTATCCCAGTTGAAAGTCCGGCTTGGGGCGTAAATCAGCTTTGCGGCTCAGGCTTGCGGTCTGTTGCTCTCGGCTATCAGGCAATCGTGAATGGCGATAGCGACATTGTCGTTGCAGGCGGTCAAGAATCCATGAGCCAGGCCCCGCACTGCCAGCATTTACGCGGCGGCACCAAGATGGGGCCTGTGCAGCTTATCGACACGATGATCCATGATGGGTTGTGGGACGCCTTCAACGGCTATCACATGGGCAATACGGCGGAGAATGTTGCCGAAAAATACCAAATCACGCGCGATGAGCAGGATGCCTTTGCTGCCGCCAGCCAAAACAAAGCGGAAGCAGCGCAAAAGGCCGGGAAATTTAAAGATGAAATTGTGCCCGTCACCATCAAATCCCGCAAGGGTGAGACCGTTGTTGCGGAAGATGAGTATATTCGTCATGGCGTCACTAAAGAGTCTTTGGGCGGTCTCCGCGCCGCTTTCAAAAAGGATGGCACAGTGACGGCTGGGAACGCCTCTGGTATCAACGATGGCGCTGCGGCGGCTGTGTTGATGAGCGCCGATGAGGCTGAGAAGCGCGGTATTACTCCGATGGCTAAAATTGTAAGCTGGGCGCAAGCCGGTGTTGATCCAGCCATCATGGGCACCGGCCCGATCCCCGCGTCTACACGCGCACTTGAAAAGGCCGGCTGGTCCAAAGACGATTTGGATTTGGTTGAGGCCAATGAGGCGTTTGCCGCGCAGGCCTTGTCTGTAAACAAAGGCCTTGGCTGGGATGCAGAGAAAGTGAACGTGAATGGCGGCGCCATTGCCATCGGCCACCCCATTGGCGCATCTGGTGCGAGGATCCTCAACACGCTGTTGTTTGAAATGCAAAAGCGCGATGCCAACAAGGGCCTTGCAACCTTATGCATTGGCGGCGGTATGGGCATTGCCATGTGCCTTGAGCGCCCATAACGCAACAGCGCAATGGGCACGGCTCTCCGTACCCTTTACTTGGAAAGAGCACCTCTTTTGCAGCGCCCGCAGGCTAGTGCGATCTAGTCCGTAAAAGCTAGACTTGATGTTTGGTGCGACCTAGACTCGCACCATGCGACCAGACGTTTTGGATCTGAAGGCCTATTACGCGTCAGCCCTGGGGCCACCTACGGTGAACGCGATCGCCAATACCTTGCCAAAGTTCCAGAAAGGCGAGCGCGTGTTGGCCCTCGGCTACGGCATTCCTTATTTGGAGGCTTTGGCACACGAGTGTAGCCGCGCCGTGGCGGCCATGCCAGCGCGTCAAGGCGCGCTCATATGGCAGCAAGAAGGCGGCAATCAGGCCTGTTTGGTGGACGTCGATGACCTGCCTTTTGATGACGCGCTTTTTGATCATGTGCTTCTTATCCATTGCCTTGAATATTCCGGCCAAGTAGGCCGATCCTTGGAAGAAGCGGCACGCGTGCTATCGGCGTGTGGGCGGCTCCATGTCGTCGTGCCAAATAGAGTGGGTCCGTGGAGCCGTGTTGAAGCAACACCGTTTGGCAATGGCCGGCCGTTCTCGTCTGGGCAATTGCAGGACTTGATGCACCGCGCGCATTTGGCGGCAGAGACCTGGCAGATGGCCCTTATGTTACCGCCTTGGAAAATTGTTACACGGTGGATGGATCGGGCAGAGCCGGTTGGGCGGCGACTGTGGAGCAAATTTGGCGGGGTTTACGTGGTCAGCGCCCGTAAAGAACGGTTCGCTGGACGGTTAAAGGCTGCGCAATCCGCAGCATCGGCGGCGCCCATCAGGGTCCCCACTTTTGCGCCGGTACCGGCGGCGCGCGCATCTACCTATCAACGGCTTACAACCCAAAGATAATGCCCATCGTCTGATGGAGCATTCATTGCAGCGTCATCTTTTTACTGTCAGGTTGTCATCACCAGGTCCAACAGGCTGGTGGGCGACGTTTTAAAGCAGGGCATTCTACTCATGATCCATAATTTGAAATACGTGGCAGTAGCCGCGTGCGTTTTTACCTTGACCGAGCACGCTTTGGCGCAAAACAGCCAGCCCATAAATCCAGATCCCAACCGCATTGCTTTACTTTGGTATCGGTTATCCGGCACGCCGGTACCCACCGAAGAGTTTGTCCGCCAGAGCAGCGCCTATAACCGGGCATTGGAGATCGATCGCGAGCAGGTTTTTGCGACGGAAGTTGAAGCGATTGAGCGCGATCTTTCTTCTATGCGACCTGAGGAAGACACCTATGTCATCCGCATACCCTCACCCATGACGCAGTATGACCCGCGTAGCGGTGGGTTTTTCCAGCCTCTTTTTTCCGGCACATCCTATGTGCCCATACAGGCATCACGCTACGGCTCAGGCCGATCTGAACCGCTTGCACGCGGCATGCTGGCTGGCAACTATGATTTGTTTTTTATAAACCCAGAAGACTATGTGTTTTGGCCAATGTCAGAAGCCGAAGCGCGGGACTTCATGACCAAGAATGGCTCGCGCCCGAAAGTCACTGCGGAATTTCATTTCCGGCCGATTGCTGCGCCAGCAAAGCCGATTTTGGATGCAAAAGGGGGCCGCGTCTTCGGCGTGGTTACAAAGGTTGACCTGAAAGACCGGAACAACAACACCATCCTCTCGCGCGGTATCCAAATGACGGAGGCCGAGGCGCGCCAGCAGCTTTCGACCGCACGCTTCAAGCCATCTAATATGGTTCAGGCGATGGCGTTTCATAAAATGATGAAAGCGCCAGAGCCAGACTGGGCAACGGCCGCTAAGAAAATTCAAGGTGGGCAATACTATTCTCAAGACCAAAAGATTGCGCATATGAAAGCGTTTTATGCAGCCCTCGATGAGACGCAGCCCTTTACCATGTTGGTAGCTTCAAAGTTCAGCGGGTATGATACTGCTGACGGGCGCTTTCCATTGCGGATCGACCAGCCAATCGAGATCTCGTCCGCCTTTCCCTATGACATATATCCTTATGCCGTTGCCGCCTATGAGCGCGATTTGGAAAAGGCTGGCCGTGTTCGTTTGGTAAATAAACCCACGGGAACGCGGTTCGGTGTCGCCTTTTCAAATGCCGGTGAGATTCAAGGTCTGGACGTTGACCCAAACACGGCAACGCGCATGCGCGCCGATCCATCTCGCGACTTTGCAGCGCGCGCTCAGCTAACCGTGCAGCCCGTTAGCATCGAGATCGTTGAGAGTGTGAATGGACGGTCTGTGTCGGCGCAGCTGAACACACGCATCGCCAAGGCCAGGATCTATGACAAAAACAGCGGCCAACTTCTGATTGAACGCGATTACGGCCTCAATCCGCCTACAAAAGTGACGGTCACAGAGGGCCGAGAGGCGCTCGGGGATTTCGAGGGTTTGGACCCATATACCATCGATTTCCGTGGCATTAAGCTGGGCATGACGGAAGCAGAGATGCGCGAAGCCGCCAAGGCGCATTTCCGAGAAGTGCGCACCAGCCCTAAGTTTGCGCCCGGTTACATGAAACTCTTCGGCAGCGGCGAAAATTTGGGCGTTACCTTCTGCCAGGATGAGCGCATTTGTTCGCTGCGGTACACACGGCGTTTTAAGGAAAACCGAGTGGCAGACGTCTATCAAGCGACCATAGACAAATATGGACCGCTTGTTGGCGGACGTAAGCCTTATGACCCTATGGGCCGTGGCCGGGAGGTTGAGGCAAGCATGCAGTGGACCAGCAACTTTAGCCGTGTTGGCGGTGTGAAAGGGGAGATCAGCTTTTTCCGCGGCGACAAAACGACGACCTTATTTATGGATGCCATTGATCGCTCTAAGAAGCGTAAGGAGAAGAAGAGGGAGGCGATCAGCCTCGATTAGGTGAGGTTACGACCCCTGCTCGGCGTTTCAGGTCGAACACCGCTTCGCGCGCGCGAACATTAAACCAGGATAAGGTGGGTCCCGCACCGGGCCTATCTTTGCCGGGCTCAAAAACCTCTGCGATGGAAAGGCCCAGTTCATCCACAAGGCTGGCAAAGTCATGCACGGTACACAAATGAATGTTGGGTGTTTCATGCCAGGAGACCGGCAGTGTTTCCGTCACGGGCATGCGGCCATTGAGGAGCAGATGCAGCCTTACCCGCCAATAGCCGAAATTGGGGAAAGAGACGATCGCGCGCGGCGCAATGCGCAGCAGGTTGTTGAGCACCGCGGAGGGAGAGCGTGTCGCTTGGACTGTTTTACTTAGGACAGCAACGTCAAAAGCATCGCTAGGATAATTATCCAAGTCCATATCCGCATCCCCTTGGACCACCGATAAGCCTTTCTCCAGGCATTCGTTCACGCCATCGCGTGAGAGTTCAATGCCGCGCGCATCGCAGGCCTTGTTGGCCTCCAGCCAGGCCATTAGCGCGCCATCGCCGCAACCCACGTCCAGAATGCGGGCGCCTTCGGGGATCCGCTGAGCAATCGACTTGAGGTCAGCGCGTAAGCTCATGACCCCAGGCCCCGTGCTTGGGCTGCGGACGTTAAGAACCCATCCAAAATTCGGACCATATCTGGCGTATCGAGCAAGAAGGCATCATGACCGTCAGCGCTTTCAATCTCCATGAAGGAGACGCGGGCCCCTGTGGCATTTAAAGCGCGAACGACATGCTGGCTCTCTGCCGTGGGGTAGAGCCAATCACTGGTGAAGGAAAGAACGCAGACCCGCGCTTTCAGGCCTTGAAACGCAGCGGCAAGATTGCCTTCATGGCGCGCTGCGATATCAAAATAGTCCATGGCCCGCGTAATATAGAGATAAGCGTTAGCATCAAAGCGGTCGACGAAGCTAAAGCCTTGGTGGCGCAGATAGCTCTCGATTTGAAAGTCTGCATCAAAGCCAAAAGTCACGCCGTCACGGTCTTGCAGTTGGCGACCAAAGCGCTCTGTCAAGCCGGTCTCAGACATGTAGGTGATGTGCGCAGCCATGCGGGCAACTGACAGGCCCTTCTCCGGTTTCACATCGTGGTCGAGATAGCGGCCATTGTGGAAGTTGGGATCGGCCAGAATGGCTTGGCGCCCGACCTCGTGGAAAGCGATGTTTTGGGCAGAATGGCGGGCCGTCGCGGCGATGGGCGCGGCAGAAAAAACCCTTTCTGGAAAGAGCGCACACCATTCCAGGACCTGCATGCCGCCCATTGAGCCACCAATGACGCTAAACAGCGTTTCAATGCCTAAATAATCGATCAGCAATGCCTGGGCGCGCACCATGTCCGCTATGGTGATGACGGGGAAATCAAGCCCAAAGCTTTGATTTGTTTGCGGATTAATCTCGGCCGGCCCTGTGCTTCCCATGCAGCTTCCCAGCACATTGGGGCAGATCACGCAGTATCGGTCGGTGTCGATAAACTTGCCTGGCCCAACAAAGCGCGCCCACCATCCAGGTTTGCCGGTGACGGGATGATCGCTTGCAGCATATTGATCCCCGGTTAGGGCATGGCAGAGTAATATGGCGTTGCTGGCGTCATCATTGAGGGCCCCATAGGTCTCATACGCGACTGTGATCGGGCCCAGCCTTTGCCCGCTATCCAGAACAAGAGGCGCATCGGTGGCCAGCACCGCGCGTTTATTCAGGCCGAATATCTCCTCAGGCGCAGCGCCTACACTCTGTTCCATCGCTGCGTAGGTAGTGGCTTGATGCCTGGGCGTCAATTGTTGCTGGAGCATCTCACTAGTCTGTGCATGCACTGCCGGTGTTGAGCGTTATAATGAAAGCAACGGCGTACTCATCTTGCGCAGTGCTTGCAGGGCAGGCAAACGCCTCTTTGCCTCTGCTTGAACGACCTGCTATGGCGTGGCGCGTACACGCTTGAGCGAGAGTTTCAATGTCGACGAACACAGCACCGCGCGCGAACCCATGGCTTGATGACTTGGAGGCCTATGTGCCTGGCAAGCATGGCCGGCGCGGTGAGGCCAATATCATTCGATTGTCATCCAACGAATGCGCGCAGGGCCCGAGCCCGAAAGCGGTAGACGCTGCAAAGCGCCTGACGGGGCAAATGCATCGTTATGCCGACGGGGCTGCCACGGGCTTGCGCGAAGCGATTGCCGAAAAACACGATCTAGACCCCAGCCGCATCCTCTGCGGTACAGGCTCTGATGAGATTTTGCAGCTGTGCCCGCTGGCGTTTTGCGCGCCGGGCGATGAAGTGATTCACACGCAATATGGCTTCATGGTCTATGCGCTTTCCGCCCGCCGCGCTGGCGCCGTGCCTGTCTCGGTGCCGGAGGTCAATTTTACTGCGGATGTGGATGCTATCCTTGCAGCGGTGACCCAAAAGACTCGCATTGTTTATCTGGCCAATCCCAACAATCCTACGGGCACACGTCTGCCGACGTCAGAGATCGAGCGGCTGCATGCAGGCCTTCCTAGCGATGTCCTTCTAGTGCTCGATGGGGCCTATGCGGAATATATTGAGGATCCGAGCTATGACGCCGGCCTAGCGCTGGCCAAATCAGCGTCCAACGTCTTGATGACGCGGACGTTCTCCAAGCTCTACGGCTTGGCAGCGGAACGCATTGGCTGGGGATACAGAGCACCGGCGCTCATTGAGCCGCTCAATAAAATTCGTGCGCCCTTCAATGTGACGGGTGCCGGCCAAGCCGCCGCGATTGCAAGTTTGGGCGATGATGATTGGGTGGCGCATGTTCGGTCTGAAAACGTAAAATGGCGAGGTATCTTGATGGAGGGTCTCACCCAGCTTGGACTGCGCCCGGTGCCTGGAGATGCAAACTTTATTCTGACCCAATGTCGCTCTGCCGATGAAGCGGCTCGTATCAATGCGGCGCTGATGGATAGAAGTATTTATGTGCGGCATTTGCCAAGCATGGGGCTGGCTGATTGTTTGCGGATCAGCGTGGGCAATGGCGACGAGACGCCTGCCATTTTGGCCGCTCTTGGCGATATCTTGAAGGCAGCTGCGTGACAGAGCCGCTTTTCAAGCGATTGGCCATCCTGGGCCTCGGTTTGATTGGATCCTCCGTGGCGCGCGCGGCGCAAACCACGGGTGCTGCGGCGACTGTCATTGGGTTCGATCAAGATGAAGATGTGCGCGCTCAGGCCTCTGCGCTTGGCTTTTTAGATGAAACGGCCGCAACCGCAAAGGCGGCCATTGCAGATGCTGATGCAGTCATCCTATGTGTCCCGGTTGGTGCCATTGACGTGGTGGTGGCTGACATTGCGGATGCCGTAAAGCCAGGTGCGATTATAAGCGATGTTGGATCGGTCAAGACCAGTGTTGCGAAGGCTTTCGCGCAGCTACCCGATATGGTCCACGCAATTCCAGCCCACCCTGTTGCGGGTACGGAGAAGAGTGGACCGGCAGCCGGCTTTGCGTCCCTGTTTGACGGACGTTGGTGTATCATCACGCCGCCAGATGGCGCAGATCCGTCTGCTGTTACGACGCTCAAAGCCTTTTGGCAGCGGCTAGGCGCTCAGGTAGATGAAATGTCGGCTGAGCATCATGACCTGGTTCTCGCCATCACCAGCCATGTGCCGCATCTGATAGCTTACAACATCGTTGGGACAGCCTCTGACTTGGAAGCGGTGACCCAATCAGAAGTGATCAAATAATCCGCGGGCGGTTTTCGGGATTTCACCCGCATTGCTGCGTCGGACCCTACAATGTGGCGCGATGTCTTCCTGGGGAATAAGGATGCCGTGCTGGAAATGCTGGGCCGGTTCAGCGAGGATCTAACCGCCTTGCAGCGGGCCATTCGGTGGGGCGACGGAGATGCGCTCTTCTCGCTGTTTTCCCGAACGCGGGAGATTCGACGCAACATTATCGATGCCGGGCAAGAGACAGCGGAAGCTGACTTTGGTCGTCATACGCCTTCTGATAGCTAGACCCTTTTTGAACGAAAAATGCTCTAGTCCTTTGCATCACTTTATTTGATGTATTGCGTCCTTTTCCCTGATCTG
>ERZ1740067.693-NODE-693-length-25801-cov-8.517284_pt1 | contig 25801 bp, 17 predicted proteins | sample MGYA00581736_ERZ1740067 | MGnify/ENA primary metagenome ERZ1740067 (study PRJEB43018, sample SAMN04849236) | marine metagenome | isolation source: floating plastic debris | place: Pacific Ocean | collected 2008-08-27 | study: EMG produced TPA metagenomics assembly... | reverse complement strand
GGGTGATCGTCTCCATCTCCTGCACGTTCATCATCACGTCGCCGTCGCCACAGATGGCCAGCACACGGCCCTTGTCCTGCAACCGCGCCGCCGCGACCGCGCCGGGCAGCGCCAGGCCCATACCCGCCAGCCCGTTCGGAACAATCAGCTGGCCCGCACGGCTCGGCTGCACGTGGCGGGCGATCCACAGCTTGTGCATGCCGACACCTGACAGCACCGTGTCCTCGGGTCGCAGGGCCTGCGTCACCACGCGACAAATGTCCGTGGGCGCAATGGGACCGGTATCGTCTTGCGTCAGCCGCCGTTCCATAGCGAGGCGCATACCGTCCCGTGCAGCGTCAAAGGACGGCACCGCAGGCCAGCGCTGGCCCTTCAGCCGCACCCGGATGTCCGTCAAACTGTGACCCAGATCGCCCACCGCCTCCGCAGCAATGGCAAGGCCGGTGTCCGCCCGCGGCGGATCGGTATCGATCACGCACACCTCCGTGTCGCCCCCAAGGGCGACGGGCGGATATTCCACCGCGTCGAACCCAACGAGCAGGATCAAGTCGGCGGCTTGCAGGGCAAGATCGATCCAGTCCTCCTCACTCTGACCGACCGAATACAGATGCGCCTCGTGATCGGGCGGCAGCACACCCTTGGCCATGAACGTGGTCGCCACGGGCACGCCCGTCGTCTCGGCGAACATGCGCACCGCTTCGGCGGCGCCATCGCGCACCACCCCGGCACCCGCGATCAGAACCGGCCGTTCGGCCTGCATCAGCCGGTTGGCGACGGCCTGCAAATCGTCTTGGCCCGCGCGGATCTGCGGCGGGGTGCGGACGGGTAAGGGCTTGGCCTCGCATGCGGCGCCCGCCACATCCTCGGGCAGGCACAGGTGCACCGCACCAGGACGCCCGGCTAGCGCCAGGCGCATCGCCTCGGCGAAGCTTGCGGGGATGTCGTCAGGCATCAGCAGCGTCCGGCTCAGCTTGGTCACGGGCGCAAACAGCGCCTCTAGGTCGATCATCTGGTGGCTCATCCGCCCCAGCCTATTCCGGCCACCCTGCCCCGTGATCGCGATCAGCGGAACGTGATCCAGCTGCGCATCCGCCACGCCCGTCACAAGGTTGGTAGCCCCCGGCCCCAATGTCGCCAGACAGACACCCGGCTGCCCCGTCAGCCGCCCATGCACCGACGCCATGAACGCCGCGCCCTGTTCGTTGCGGCACAGGACAAAGTCGATGTCGGAGGCCTCAAGTGCGACCATCAGCGCGGTCGTTTCCTCGCCCGGAACGCCGAAAACCGTGTCTATGCCGGCCGCAACGAGGCAGTCGACCATAACTTGGGCGCCTGTCGGTGTGCTTGTATCCTTTGGCATCTACAGTACCCCCTGTGCCGTGATCGCCTGCGCCAATCTGCGGTAGCCCGCAAGGTTAGCGCCGCGCGCATAATCAATGGTCCCGCCGCCCTGCCCTTCGGCAGCGACGCGGTCGTGAATGTCCGACATGAGCGTACGCAGCGCCTGGTCTACCTCGTCTGCAGACATGAACCGGCGATGGCTCATCTGGCTCATCTCGAGCCCGCTGACTGCCACACCACCCGCGTTCGCCGCCTTGCCCGGCGCATAAAGCACATCGCCTTTGCGCAGCACCCGCAGACCCTCGGCGGTGGTGGGCATGTTCGCCCCTTCGGCCAGGATGCGAACGCCGTTGTCGACCAATGCCTGCGCGGCCTTTTCGTCAATCTCGTTCTGCGTGGCGCAGGGCAGCGCAATATCCGCCTCTTGTGTCCACGGCTGTTCGCCCGCAAGGAACGTCGCATCAAGCGCCTTGGGCGGGCTGGACAGATGACCGCCAGCCGCTTTTTGCTCAGCCACCCAGTCCATCGCCGGAACGCTCAGCCCATCTGCGGCGTAAAGCGTGCCGGACGTGTCGGACAGCGTGATCACCTTTGCCCCCTCGGCCTGCGCCTTGCGGGCGGCATGGATGGCGACGTTGCCCTTGCCCGACACGGCCACCCGTTGCCCGGTCAGCGCATCGCCCGCCCGCGCGAGCATCGCCTGCACGAAGTAGATCAAGCCATATCCGGTCGCTTCTGTCCGCACTTCGGACCCGCCATAAGACAGCCCCTTGCCTGTCATCGCACCAGCATAAACACCGGACGCGGCACTCCACGCACCAAACATGTACCCGATCTCACGCGCCCCGACATTAATGTCGCCCGCAGGCACGTCCCGATCCGGCCCAATGTAAGGCGCAAGCTGGCGCATAAACGCCTGACAAAATCGCATAATCTCCCCGTCCGACCGGCCGGTCGGATCGAAATCTGCACCACCCTTGCCGCCACCCAGCGGCAACCCGGTGAGCGCATTTTTGAAACATTGCTCGAACGCGAGAAAGCGCAGATCATCCAGCGTCACTTCCGGGTGGAAGCGCAGCCCGCCCTTGTAGGGACCGATGGCGTTGGACGCCTGCACGCGCCAACCCCGGTTCACCTGCACCGCGCCCGCATCATCCATCCACGTCACGCGAAAGGAAATCACCCGATCCGGTTCGGCCAGCCGCTGCAGCACCTTGGCCGCGGCCCACTCGGGGTTGTTCTTTTCCACTGTGATCACGTCTGCGGCGACCTCGGAAATGGCCTGGCGCAGGTTGGGCATGTCTTGATCGACGTCGCAGAGGCTGTCGAAAAACAATTCGGTAAGAGCGGTGGCGCGGTCCATGCATATTCCTTCGGCTAAAATACAAAATGACCGGGACCTTTCGCAGGTCCCGGCCGATCATTGGTCGTCATGGGTCGTTCAGCGTCCCCGCACGAGCCGCATCACAAGGGTTATGGCAAAGAGGATGATGAACAGGACAAACAGAATTTGTGCGATCCCGGCGGACGTGGCGGCGATGCCGCCAAACCCAAATACAGCAGCAACAAGTGCGACAGCCAGGAACAACAATGACCAAGTAAGCATAACGTTTCCTTTCATTTCGCTTCGCAGGCCCAACGTGCCCGCCAGCGGAAAGTTCCCGGCCACAACGGAACCAATCCCGCGCTCTACCGTTGGTGATAAGACGAAACCGAAAGGGAGATGACCGATGTTCGAGGCATGCAATGCAGTAATTTGGGGCCGTCTGTCCTAAATTTCGGGCAAACCAAGCGCTGTCAGAGCCTCGTCCAGATCCGCATCGCTAAAGGGCCGCGTCATCAGCACGACTTGGCCTGGTTGCGCCGTCGCCGAAGCTCCGTTGATCACAAGCACGGGACAGGCCTCATCAACGCAGGAGCGGATCAACGCCACCGCTTGCGGGTTCGCATGAGGTGCCGCGACAATCACGAGATGAAAGGCTTCGACGGTATCGGCAAGCAAGCGCGCCGCGTTGTCCACGTCCTCCGTGATGATCGGTGCAAACCATCCACGCGCGCGCAAAAAATCTTCGATATCCATCAACTCGACGGCATTCTTGCCGATCACGAGGGCGCGGCGCGGCCTGAGGTCGCGAGGATTCACAGGGCATCCTTTGGCTACAACAGCCTCGGTGATGCCAGATATCCGCGATACACGAATTAAACTGTGACATACCGACGGGGAAAAATGTCGACTGATTGCAAAAATTGTCCACTGCGGAAACTGGACGCGTTTCACGAGATGACCGCGTCCGAAGTTGCGTTCATGGAGCGGTTCAAGACCGGTGAGCTTGAGGCCCAGCCAGGAACAGAGATCATGGCCCAGGGTCAATCCTCCACCCATCTCTTTACATGCCTGCGGGGCATGGGGTTGCGTTTCAAGACATTGCCGGATGGTCGGCGACAGGTGATCGGTTTCGTGTTGCCCGGCGATTTCATCGGCTTACAGGCTGGAGTGATGTCCGAGATGTGCCATTCGGTCGAGGCGTCGACGCCCATGCGTCTGTGCACCTTCAACCGATCCGAGCTGTGGTCTCTGTTCACGTCTCACCCGTCACGTGCCTACGACCTAACCCGCATTGCCGCGACCGAAGAGGTGTTTCTGGGCGAAGCGCTCGCAGCTGTCGGCCAAATGGATGCTCGCGCCAAGGTCGCTTGGGCGCTGCACCGCTTTTACACGCGGCTGGTGGCAGTCGACCTCGGCTCACGTAACTCTGTCCCCCTCCCCTACCGGCAACAGGACATCGCCGACGCGATGGGCCTGTCGTTGGTGCACACGAATAAGACTTTGGCGCGCCTGCGCGAGGATCAGATTGCCACGTGGTCGGAAAGTCAGCTGACCGTACACAACCTGGAACGCTTAGCCGAGCTTGCACATGTGGAAACCAACACGACCGTCCAGCGGCCTCTCATCTAGCCCAGAGGGTCTCTGACGAGACCGCGCCGTCTTGGTCATGTGTTTTGAGGGGAAAGCGTGAACTCACGCCAATGAAACAGCGCTTGGTGAGCAAAGTGCCTAAGTGAGGGACGACCCCATCTCTGCCAAGAATCCAGAGACAAAAAGTCACCGAGTATGGGATAAAACCCGGGTCAAAAACTTTAAAGTTTTGCAAAATCACGCAAGAGTACGTCGAATTCCTATTTGCTCAAAATGAGTATAATGCAGATCAATTTTTTCTGTACCGCATAAACACCCAGCCAATACTGGTGGTAAGCACATGCCCCATATCGTGCCGAAAAGACAAAGCCTCCCGAGGCTACGCCGCTTATGCATCCCTCCAACCGGTTGATGCTTGCCATTAAGTGGCATGTGCCAGGCGGAGCTTAGCCCTTCAGTCGCAGCGCGAGTTCTCTCAAGGTCACTCGATATGCACACTTAAAGCGCATTCACCCAACGTGACAACAATCGCACTCGAGAGACAAATGCAAAACACTTATGTTTTGGCGAGTTTCACGAATTCCGACACCGATCAGCTGCGTTTTTGACATCGACTAATTAGCGATGTGGTCACGCCCGACGATATGCTCGCGTACGATGACCTCACTGACAGATGGATGTGCGATAACGGCTGGGTTGGCTGCATACAGCTGACTGGTGAAGAGGTCGGCCTTGAAGGTCTCTCGCGCAAGTCAAACGTTCGCGACACCCCAACCGTCGACTGCGGGGGATCGGCGTTTCGTAGTATCCCAAACGTCTTTCGGGATCTGGACTTACCGCTCGCCGCAGGCGACGACGTCTATAAAACGGCGTATCTCAGCAGTAGGAACGGCTATTCCACCGAGACAAACACCACGGTCGCAGAAGCCCACGATGGCCCTATTGCGTTTCGCGTCATCAACGCAGACGGCATCCAACTCGGACGCGGCTTTGAAACCATCGCGGCGTCGCCCACCGGCTTTGGAGAGCGTGTGGCCGCTTTGTCGTTCGCGTATCTGGACGCGAAAGTCCGCCTGATTGGTGTCGACGCCGCAGACCTGTCACCGGACGACGTGCTGTTCTGACGGACGGATCGAGGGGCTGCGCTCCTGTTCAGCCAAGTGTCGCACAGTGGCGGCTCAACACGGACACACGCGCAGCCTCGTCTTTTTACCTGGTAAATACGGAAAGGTGGGTAGCGAGATGATCCAATATTACTACATTAGGTTGAATTAGCGCCTCGGGAACGAGACACATCAAGCGCCGGATCAACGCCAATTTGCGCGACGACTGCGCGGAGCACACGATCCGCTATGGCCGTTGCCACCTTGGGTCGCGAGGTGCCCCGAGACACCTCGCCGAGACGGCAAAGCGGGCCAACGCGCGATCATCAGTGGATCGCACCCGACAGGAGGTCACATGGACACGCAAGCCTATCTGGAGGACTTTTGCCCGGCCGAGATCGTCAGCATCGTCGAAACCGCTGATCTGTTGGCTCCGGGCGATAACGACGTCTACTACCGTCTTGAAGAAATTGGCGTGGCACCCCAATGCGAGGTTGCCGCGACCCTGCACCTTGCAGGTCAGGTGACGCCCGCCACAGCCGACGCAGTCCTGACCAGCTTTTTCAAATCGGTTGCCAGCCTCGCCGACCTAATCCCCGAGACCGGGCGCGAGACTGTCACGACATCGCTCCGGCAATTCGAACCAAACGCGCTTTATGGCGCCGACCTGATCACCGCCTTGCGCCGCTTGCGCTACGATGACCGCGCGCGGCTGCGGCCTTTCATTCCGGTCAATTGGACCTTTTCCGAACCACGGGACGAGGCTGCACTGCCGTGGCATTTCGCGCTCTATGCCGCGTCGTTGGGCGATCTTGAGGCACTCGACCGGATGGCGGACAAGATCGCGACCACCACCGATCCCGACGCGACGGTCGCCTTGCTCGAAAGCCTGTCGGTTCTCGACCATCCCCGCGTGACCGAGATCTTGCGACGCTATGACGGAGACAGCCGCCGGACCCGTGGCGCCAACGGCCCTGACCTCATGGTCCGGGAGTTCGTCGCTGACATGCTCGAAGATCGATGACCGTCGCAATCGGTTGGCGTCAAGCTGTGGCAGCGGGCGTGCGCATCCCCCAAAAGGGCGGCGGTTCATCGCTTTGGCGCAATTGTGAATGGACATTTTGGCGCTGCATCGGCTGGCTGGTGGGCGGGCCGTGCATGATCGCACCCGGCAGAATTCAGTGAGGTATCCCGTGATGATCCCGGATTTCAGACTCTCGCGTCGCCGCGCACTGGGATCGATCCTGGCCAGTGCCCTTGCAGCCCCCCGGGCGTTTGCGCAGGAGGGGCAGGCATTCTCGTTCGACTGGCTCAAGGCCGAACGGCAGGCCCGCGCGGCCACGCCCGACGCGCCACCGGCACCCTTGCAGACATTCCTCGACGGGCTGACATATGATGACTATCGCAACATCTACTTTCGCCCCGCCGCATCCCGATGGGCACAGGCGGGGTTGCCGTTCCAACTGCAGGCATTCCACCCCGGCTGGCTGTTTCAGGAACCTGTGCAGATATTTGAGGTGATCGGGGACACGGCCCGCCCCCTGACCTTTGGCACCGAGGATTTCGAGTATCGCAACGACGTCGGCGACCGTGTGCCGGACGATGCGCAGCTGACCGGTGTTGCGGGCCTCAAGGTCAACGCGCCGCTCAACACCGCGGATACGTTCGACGAGCTGATCACCTTTCTGGGCGCAAGCTATTTCCGCGCCTTGGGGGCAGGCAACAGCTATGGGCTGTCGGCGCGCGGGCTTGCGGTGAACACGTGGCGCAGCGGGCCCGAAGAATTTCCGCGGTTTTCCGCGTTCTGGGTTGTGCGCCCGGCCGGGCCGGAGGATCCGCTCGAGGTCTACGCGGCCATGGACAGTGCGTCGCTGACCGGCGCCTACCGCTTTGTGATTTCACCCGGCGCGGACACGGTGATTGATGTCCAAGCGGAGCTGACATTTCGGACGGGCGTCGAACATCTGGGCGTCGCACCGCTGACATCCATGTTCTATTTCGCCGAACATTCCGAGCGCCGGTTTGACGATTTCCGCCCGCAGGTGCACGACAGCGACGCGCTGCAGCTTGTCCGGGCCTCCGGCGATGTGCTGTTGCGCCCGCTCAACAATCCGCCGCGCGTGTCCAATTCGTTCTTTTCGGACGCTGACATCACGGCCTTTGGCCTGATCCAGCGCGACCGCAGCTACGAGGCCTATCAGGATGCCGGCGCGCAATATCACAACCGCCCATCGGTGATGATCGAACGGATTGGCGACTGGGGTGCGGGGAGCGTGCGGCTGGTCGAGATCCCCGCCGATCTCGAGATTGACGATAACATCGTCATGCTCTGGGTGCCGGATGCACCGCCGCAGGCGGGCGAGACGCGCAGCTATGCCTACCGGATGCATTGGGGTGCATTGCCGCCGCGCAGCGACGGTCCTCTGGCCTATGTCTATAGCACCCGCACCGGGGTCGGCGGACCGTCGGGTGTGCCGCTGGAAAACCCGAACCTGCGCAAATTCGTGATCGATTTCGAAGGCGGCGCCTTGGGCGACATGGACCCAAAGACGGAGGTGACCCCGGTTGTGACCGCATCCGCCGGAGAGATCAGCAGCCTAATCCTGCACAAGATCGACGAGGCCGCGCATCGCTGGCGTCTGTTCTTTGACGTGGACGGTGGGGATGTGGACCTGATCGAACTGACGGCGCATGTGGCGGGCCCGGACCGCAAGCTGTCGGAAGTCTGGCTGTTCCAATGGGTCCGCGATCTGTCGCACCGTCAGGACGAGGCGGCCGGTGATCGCCCTTAGCCGCGTGCGTTTGGCACAAGGCGCGCGGTGCGTGCGCTGGCGTCGTGCATATCCGAACGGTGACGGGGCGCAGGCGGCATGCGCCAATTATCAGCCCACAAGAGCATGCGCGCAAACGGTATGGCGACAAACGCTCCATTCCTTGATACGTTCAACCAGACCATGATTTTTGCATTTGTACAGAGACGCCGATGAACGCTCCATTTTTGCAGGAAAACCGCCGGGCGCGGTTTAATACAACGCTTGGGCCAAATGCACTGGCCCTGTTGCGCATGGACGGCGAAGAAGAGCTGTCCGGCGATTTCACATGGAAGATCGAGGCGCTGTCGGATGATCCAGACATCGACCTGAACGCCATTCTCGGCACACATGCCAGCGTCGAGATGCAAGTGGCGGGTGGCCTGCGTTACTTCGACGGGATTGTCACCGCTGCGCAGTGGTGCGGGATGGAGGAGAACGGCAACCGCTATGATATCATCCTGCGGCCCTGGCTGCACATCGCGGGGCTGCGGCGGAACCAGCGGATTTTCCACAATCTGAGCGTGACCGAGATCCTGACCGAGGTGCTCAGCACATATGCCGGAATCGGCAGTCCGCACATGGAGCAGGAGCTGGGCGGGAACTACCCCACGCTCGAATACACGGTGCAGTACCAAGAAAGCGACGCCGATTTCGCACGCCGCCTGATGGAACGGTTCGGTATCACGTGGTACTGGCGGCATGATGACGGCAATCACACCCTAGTCATGACCGACCAGATGTCGTCGCAGCCCGAAGTGCCCGGAGCCACGCGGCCCTATTACGGCGTCGAAGGCTATCACATGCACGACGAAGAACATTTTTATGGCTGGAGCGGCGGCACACGGGTGACAACGGGTGCGGTGCGCCTGACCGAGTACAATTTCAAGATGCCCTATGCCACGCAAGAGGTGGATCAGGCCGGCGATGCCGACCACGCCTATGGCACGGTCGAAAGCTTTGACTGGCCCGGCGACTATCTCGAGGGCGGATATGGCCGCGAGGTGGTGTATCGCCGGATGCAGGCCGAGACGGGCCAAGCGGTGCGCTATCTGGCCAAGGGTGACGTGGCGAGCCTTGGTGCCGGGTGGTGCGTGACGCCCACGGGCGACAAGATCCCCAACGTGACAGATCAGCGGATGCTGTGCCTCAAGGCCACGCATATCTACCGGGCCCAGGCCTATGGCACGGGCGACGCGAAAGGCTCTGAAGAGGCGTATGAGGGGATCTTTGTCCTGATGCCCGACACCGCGCCGCTGCGCCCAGAGCGACGCACGCGCATTCCGCTGGTTCACGGCCCCCAGACAGCGATGGTGGTGGGCGAAGGCGAGATTGACTGCGACGAATACGGCCGCATCCTCGTCCGGTTTCACTGGGATCTGGACAACGCCTATTCCATGCGCTGCCGGGTCAGCCAAAACTGGGCTGGCAAGGGCTGGGGCGGGATGGTGATCCCGCGCATCGATATGGAGGTTGTGGTCGAATTCCTCGAAGGTGACCCCGACAAGCCGCTGGTCACGGGCTGTGTCTACAACGGGGCCAACCCGGTGCCCTATCCGCTTCCCGCGAACAAGACCCGGTCGACCTTCAAGTCGGACACGCACCAGGGCAGCGGGTTCAACGAATTGATGTTCGAGGACGAGCGGGATCAGGAACTGATCTACATGCACGGTCAAAAGGACCAGCAGATCGAGATCCTGAATGACCGCAGCAAATCGATCGGGCGGGACGAAAGCAACACGATTGGGCGGGACCGGACGCAGACCGTCGGCCAGGACGAGACCATGACCGTGGGCCGCGACCAGACGGAAACGATTGGTCAGGACGTCGTCTACCAGGTGGGGCGCGACCAGCAGGAAAAATATGGCAAGGACCACGTCCATTACGTCGGCAACATCCACAAACAGGACATCTACGCCGATCACCTCGTTCAGATCGGTCGCAACCGCGAAGAGACGATCATGGGCAAGTCAACGCTCGATGTGACCCAGTCGATCACCAACAACACCGGCAAACACACGTTGATGGCCTTTGAAAAGTTCACGATCAAGGGGCCGGGCGGCAAGATCACCATCGATGGTTCGGGCATCACGCTCGAGGCGGCCCGGATCAACCTCAAGGGGTCGGTGTCCATGGGCGGTGCGGGCAGTGCGCAGGTGCCCACCCTGCAGGGTGCCGCCAAGGATGGCCTGCCTTTGGTCGAAGAATGTATCAAACAAAAGGAATAGGCGCCCAAGGCCCTGTTTCGCGTCTCAGAGGATGTAACCCATGCTTCCAGTTGCCCGCGTCACCGACAAGCACGTTTGCCCCATGTGCAAGGTCGTGACCCCCATCATTCAGGGCAGTCAGTCCGCAACCGCGGACCAGCTGCCCATTGCCCGCGTCGGGGACAAGACGGCGTGCGGTGCGACCATTGTCAAAGGGTCGTCCATGGCCACGGCGGATGGCAAGCCGGTAGCTTATCTCGGCTCCACCACATCCCACGGCGGCACGATCATCACCGGCTCGCCTACGGCGAAGTGTCTGCCTTAGCGGCGGATTCGGGTGTCGCCGGCCCTGCGGCCATGACACGTACCAGCAACAGCAGCGTGTTGACCGGACCGCGCGCGACCAGAAACAGGCTGACCGCGACGAACCAGATGATCGGCGCAAGCACGCCCTGACTGCCCAGATCCGTCGCGATGGCAACAGGCACCAGAACGGCGCCGAACAGCACCAGCACGAGGGCCCCGGCAAACTCGAAGACCAGTGCCCATGTGCTGCGCAGCCCCGTGAGCGCGGATGACGCAAGCCCCCCACCCTCGAGCGCGGTGGCTGGCAAGAGATAGGTCTGCCCCTGTTCTAAAAAGAGCCGTTCCCGGCGCAACGCCTGAATGGTCGCCTCGGGGAGCTGCCTGTGCACGCGCCACAGGCCGAACAGGGACCAAGCCGCCAGAGCGAGCGTGCCCAGCAACAGGGTCAGCGATCCGACTGGCACGACAGCGATCATGACGGCGCCGATCATCGTGCTGAAATAGACAAAGGCGGGAAAGATCAGCAACACGCCTAACGCGCGGCCCAACTGCAGCAAAACGAATGCGACCCCGGTTAGGACCAGCATCAGCGCGATGCCGGCATAGCTCATCACCGTGACGCCGGGGCCGTACAGGCCCTGAAACGGCGCGAACGGGTTGGGCAGCTGTGTGAGGGCCGCGGCGTATATCAACGGGCCAAACAAAAGTGCGATGATCGCATTGCCGCGCATGTTCGACGGGACAGTGTCGCGGGTCGTTCCGAACTTGATACGCGTTGCCAGAACGGCGTTGAGCCCGCCCATTCAGAACAACCCGCTGCCGCGCCCGGACATCAGGTTCCGCTGGATCTGGCCCCAACCGCTGTTCCACTCGCGCTGCACCTCGCCGCCGAATTCGCGGAACGGTTCGAGCACCTCGCCCAGCGTGTCGGCAAAGCGCCCAGTGATCTCGACGGCACCTTGTGCAACACTGCCCAGGGCGCGGCCAACCGCGCTCATTGTGCCGTAGAGCCGATCTTCGAGATTGAAGTGGCGCGCCACCGCGGTCACGATCGCGCCCACCGCCAGACCGGCGACAATCGCAACGCCCGCGACAATCACAGCGGCCCCGAGGCTGAGGGTGCCGGCCACGGCCAGCGCGCCGATGGCAAGGCCCGCCGCCGCATTCGCCGCCGCCGCCGAGATGATCAGCGCCGTGCCGTCGACCACCATCATGCTGAACAGCCGCTGCCAATCCCCGCGCGCGCTGTCATCCTCGTACCATTGCAAAAAGTTGATCGTGCCCACGATGAAAAAGCCGACGACCGGGATGCGGCTGCCCGCCTGCACCGCAGCGGGTGCGGGGGATCCGAACGTGCCGCGGGTGCCCGCGATCACCGCCGACAGGCGCGACCGCGTGAGTGCTGCGGCGATACCGACGCCGATCTGGCGGGCGACGGTTGATTGCATGCGCGCCACCACCATCAGGCTGCCCGCTGCGTTCCGTGCCACATTCAGCGCGCCGCGCCCACCATCGAGGATCGCGCGGAGCGCCGCGCGCCCGTTGCGCGATCCGACAGCGGTCGCCATATCCGCCAGCGCAGGCGCGCCATCGGTGCCGGTCAGGCGCATATCGACATAGCCATCGAATTGCTCAAAGAGCATCTGGGTGCCCGTCGCCTCGTCGAACACCTCGAGCGTTGTGAGGATCGCGACGGAAATTGCCATCAGGACGGAGTTGGGTGCCGTGTCCACTTCGATCTCGCCCTCGGGCGGCATTGCGTCCACATAGGCGGCCGGCACCTCGAGCACCAGCATGTCCTGTTCGGTGTTGCCACCCGTGGTCGGCGCGCCCTGCGGCACCTCGCTGACCAGCACGCCGACATCCTGAGGCTGCGTGACGTTCATGTCGTTGAGCGAACAGATGTCATAGGTGGTCCCGCGCAGCTTGATGGCGAGGCTGTTGGTCGTGCCCTCCAGCGTATTGGGCAGGATCATCCGTTCGCCATGAGGCAGCGGGCCGGTGGACTGGCCGTTGACCATGCCTTCGACCGTGATCGACGCGTCTTCGCCGTTGAAGCGGAACAGGTTGCCCTCGGCACAGCGCGCTTCGGGATCATCGCAGTTGATGGCGTTCATGGGTCCGTGTTTCCTTCAAAGGTCTTTGGCACGTTTCAGCATGAGCCGCGAACGGTCAAGCTCGTGGCGGTCGCTTTGCAGCAATTCGGCAAAGCGCGGGTCCGTCTCGGGCTGTTGCCCGATCATCAGCGTGGCGTAGCAATAGCGCTCGACCGACTTGTTGGCGCGCAGGTCAATCCGCCGCGCCGCATGGACCAATGCGGTGATCGTCTCGCGCCGTTCGGCCCGCGGCACATCGGCCAGTTGCGGGATCACGGTCGCGATCCGGTCGGCGAGGTCTTCGCAGAAGATCTCGAGCCGGATGGGGGCCAGATCCGCGTGCAGGTCGGGCCAGACCTGCGGCACAGACGCCTCGGGCGCGCGAGAGGCGGCGTGCACCGCACGGTCATTGTGCCGGTCTATGGCGATCATGTCGCCGTCACCCAGCAAGGCGCGCACGTGGTCGCGCGCGCTGTCGCTGTGCCGCCCAAGGTATCGCGCCATCACGCGGGGATCCCAAAACCGGAAAAAGACCGGCTCAGGCGCGTCCGTCTGCACCATCGTAAAGCGGCGCAGATGGGCTCGCAGCGCGGGCAGCGCCATGCCGCTGCGCAACAGCACGCCCGCGTCCGCGTCCCACAGCGCCGGCGGTCCGTTGGCGCGGGTAAAGAGGTTGCGGGTCAGGGCCGCGTCCGGCTCAAATTGCACCAGCCAGGGCGCCACGGCGCCCAGATCGTCGGCATTGGCGAACAGGCAGTCATGCGGCAGGTCCGAATTTTCCAGGGTCTCGGCAAGGCCGCTGACCTTGGCGGCATCGAGGATCGCATAGGTTATGCGCCCCGGCGCACCGCCAAACACATAGGGCGCGAGCGCGTCGGGCACGGTGCGTTTCTCCGCAACGCCCATTTGCGCATCCAGCGGTGTGATGTCGTCCAGTTCTGTCACCGCATAGGCGGCAGCGTCCGTGTCATCGCCAGGGCCCGACAGCACACGGGGCGTTCCCGTGCCCCAAGGATCGTCGTCACCGTAGATGTCATGCGACACGGACGTGCCTCCCTCATGTCTTTTTGTACGCGGACGCGCGTCTGTCAGAGCTGTTCCATTGCCATATCAAAGAGCCATCCGGCGACAAGGGGCCTGACCGAGCGTTCATTGTAGGCGTATTGATGTTCGAACCCGCGGCGCGAGGCGACAGACATTTGCCCACGCGTGTGGCGGCCCGACCCTGCATGCACCGTGGCGTCACCGGGTGCTGCGGCGGGCTGGATCTCATAGCGGGTGTTGGCCAGGAATTGCGGCATGGTCATACCGCCAAACGGGTTGGGCGGGGGCGTGTACCATTCCCCCCACTCCATCGTGCCGCGCCGGTCGTTGTGAAAATCCTGGCCGCTCGCCGCCGTATCGTGGCGCGCCGTCTGCTTCCATTCCACCTTGTCCCAGGCCTTGTGCCCGGTGTCGTCCGAATAGAACATCCGCGTGTTGGGGTGAAACCCATTGCTCGACATCGCCTGATCGAACTGCCGCGCCTTCGCGATCTGCCGCATGGACTGCGCGCGCGCGGCGCGCCCGGTCGGGTCGCCTTCGGGATCGAGGTATTGCTGATGGATCAGCCGCCACCATGTCCGCGCCTCGGTATAGATCTCGCTGTAGGGATCGCCCGAGGGGTAGGATCGCCGCGCGCTGCCGTTCCGGTTGATCAGCCGCAACCAGTCGGTCGATCCATCGACGCTCTTGTGTTGCGAATTGGGCAGCAGCTGAAGCGCGCCGGGCATGTTGCCCGCAGTTGCCGTAACCTGCGCCTGATCTGCGCCCAGAACGAACCGCGCGGCGTCCTCGAACCCGGCCAACATCCGCTTGTAGGCGGCGGGGGCTCCGTCGGTGGGCATGGCCCCGTGGATGACGCCGTGCACGTCCCCGGCGCCGCCGTGGACCTGGGTGTAGGCCCGCGACACCAGCCCACCCATCGAATGGGTGACGATCACCGGTTTAAGGATCCGCACATCCGGGTCGCGCGCCCACTTTTCCGTGGTGCGCGCCACGGCGTTGGCCACGGTCCGCGCCAGATCCCGGCCCGAGTTCCGGTTGTCATCGGTCCAGTTGTAGGGATGGGCAAATGCCTCGTATTTCAGGGCGTGGCAGCGCGCAGGCACATCCGTTCCGGCGGTCGACGGCTGTTCGGCCACGACGTCGAGCCACATCATGAACTGGAAATACGAATCCTGATGCAGCCCGCCCCATCCCCGGTCGATGCGCTCCTGATCGAGGTTGCCGTCAGGCCTGCCCCGGTCGACCTGCAGATAACCCGAGCGAAAGCCCGTGCCCGGCGGCCCGACAAGGTTGCGCCGCTTTGTCCGCGCACCGGCCATAGCGTTTGCGGCCAGCGATCCCTGGCTCGCGGCAAACGGGTTCCAGTCGATGCCATTGTCGGGATCCCACACCAGACGCCCGCCAGTGCGGCGCAGGCGGCTGCCCATGATGCCGGGCACAAAGATGATCGGCATCGCGCAGGGTTCAGGGCATTCCGCCACTGTCATTGCGCAACGCTCCGTTCGCGAAAGCTGCTGACGATACGATCCCAGATTTGCTGGGCATGGGCTTGTGTATAGGGCTCCGCCCCCGGTTCCGGCCGTTCGTCGTAGTAATAGATCTGTACCCGCAGCGCCGGCCTGTCGCCGCTCGCTTCGCGGGTCAGCACGGCCAATCGCGAGGGGCCAAACCGCTCCGGATCCTCAACCAGCAGGCCCTCAAGCCCGGCCAGCGCAAAGGGTTCCGACAGGCTGCGGCGCGGCATGTCCTCTTCGAGGTCCAGCGCCGGATCGTCCGCACTGCGCGACGTGATCGACACCTCTAGACCGACCGGCGCGCCATCGGCATCGCGTGGCACGAATGTCATCCCGTGCACTTCGCTGGTGGGGGCGACCGCGACAATCGCATCGGGCAGGCATGACCCGACCGCCTTGGGCACGCCCTGCCGGGTGCGCGGCGTCACATTGCGTGCCAGATCCAGCATCTGGGCCCGGGGCCCTGCCTCTTCGTCTTCGGACAAGACCTGAACCACGCGGAGCATCGCCCCGTCGCGCACCACATAGGCCTCTTCGGTCCAGGTGTAGGATGCGCCGGGCGCCTGACCCAGGTCCAGCTCATGGGCCAGCACTTGCAGCTCACTGTCGCGGTACTGCCCCCGGAAAACCAGCGGCACACCCTCGTCCATCACTTGCCCCGACGCCAGTGCCTCGGCCCGTTGGGCATAAACCCGGTTGAGCGTGTCCGCGTCACCGGGCCCCAGCGGTTCGACGCGCATCGCGTTGATCGTGCCGTAGTTTTCCAGCGGCTCGTAGCTTTCGGGCACATCGATCAGGTGACGGCCGATGCACCATGTCTGAAAGGTCAACTCTTTGTCGGCCATAGCGGCTCCATGGGTTGTACACGCCAGCGCGCAGGCCAGCAAAAAGGTCACAATGCGCCGTGTCATGCGGCGGTCTCCACGGCGCGGTCCAGATGCCACAACCGTATGGTCGGTCCCTGCGTGGTCTCGGTGAGGATACGCCACGCTTCGTCTTGGCGCCGGTCAAACACGAGCGTGAGGTAGCCGCACATGGCGTCGATCCGCTGATCACGCTCCGTAAATCGCGCCTCGTGCAGCGCCTGCCAAAGCTCGGCCAGACGCGGTTCTGTCCCGTATGCGGTCCGCACGCTGTCCGGGACACGGCCCAGGGCCGCGTGGATCTCATCCCGCATCCGGGCATCCGTCGTGCTTGCGGCCAGCGCATCCAATGTGGCCGGATGCAGCAAGGGCACCGCGGCCCGCTCGGGCGACGGGTCGCGCAGGGCAAGGCAACTGGCCGCACGACCTTTGGGGTCGACCATCACCCAGGCCTGTGGCGCGCCGTCGATCGGGGCCAGCAAGCGCTGCACCAACTCCTGCGGTTCGGGTGCCGCGGCGCGCGCCAGGCCGAGGGGCACGTGCCGTTCCCAGAACCGAAAATACAGCCACTCGCCCGTCTCGGCATGACGCAACCGGACAAAGCGGCGCAAATGCCGCCATACCTGATCAAATGGGGCCGCGGTGCGGATAAACACGCCCAGGTCATGGCGCCAGAGCCCGCGCGGCCCTTTGACATCTGTCATCAGGGCCCGTGTCACCCGGTCCTTGCGCCCCAGGGTAACCAGCCAGGGGGACAGGTCGCGCATTTCGCTGGCGGCGGCACCCTGAAACAGGCACGCATGTTCGCTGCCCGCCGTCTCAAGGATATCAGGCACCAGCGACAGTTTCGCCGCGTCCAGAATGGCATAGGTCTTGGCCTCGGCCCCCGTGGCCGCGTCATCGAACAGTAGCGGCGCCAGCGCGTCGGGAACGCATTTGGGCGCGTCCACGCCCAATTGCGCATCAAGTGGCACGAGATCATCGACCTCCGACAAGGCAAAGCCGCCCGGCAATTCCGGTGCCGGTGCCTTGCTCAGCCAAGTTCCACGTTGCGGCGACGCCATTCTGATTTTTGCCTCGACACTGGGGGCGGATATCCACCGCGGGCGCTGGGCCACTATACCCTTGAAATCCAATGATATCACCATCGGATCAGTTGTCACTATCGCGCATTCCCGAAACGGGAAACGGTATGTACCTGTTTTGCCAACAACCGCCAGCGCTCTCTGTCGCAAGCGACGTCAAGGTGTCAGTCGGCTTTTTGCAGTACCCGACCCTCCCCTTCCGCACCGGCAAAAACCAGGCTCTACCGGGCAACGCAAACAATGATCACGCCCGTGGTCCAACACACAGGCACGATGCGGCATCAGACGTCGCTTGCCGCTAAGAGCGTGTCTTCTTGCGAACCGCACTTGTTCCGGATCTGTCTTGAACGCCGGTGTTGACAGGTGCTTTGGAAACCGGCGCCGGATCACCACTGCCTTTGGCGGCATTCATCAATCCACCCAAGACGGTTGCGGCCTTCCCTTGGGGCGTTGCCGTCATGGCAAGCTGCGCTGCGGCCTTGCCGACGTCCGAATTGGCAAGTTGCACCATGGCATCGGCGTAGGCCTTTTGGGCTTCCAGAGCAGTCTTGGCGGCGTCCGAGGCTCCCTTGGACGCCGCTCCGCTGGCTTGTTTGGCCAGTTCTGCAGTCTGCTCGATCCCGCCCATATTGCGGAAGATCGATCCTTGTTGCAGCGCGCCCACGATGACCGAAAGGTCCGAGCCCGGAAGCGCCTGAAGGTTCGCCAAACCGGCAAGGGCCGGCTCCAGCGCACCGTCTTTGGTCACCACGTCAGTTGCGCGGCTCCCGGTTGCGACGTCGGCGATGTCCGGCGGCAAAATCGGGATCGGGTTGTCGCCCCAATCCCAATACCGGGTGAGATCGATTTTTTCGGCAGCATTGGATTGGCCCAGAACAGCTTCGGCAAACACACCGTCCGACGGCAGAACAACCCGCGTCGCGATACTGGCCTCATCGTCGCGCACGTATTGCGACGAAAACGCATTGCGATCCGCCTCGTCATCAAAGTGCCACTTCAACGCGACGTAATTGCCGAAAACCCCGACCGGATGCGGGTCGATCAAACCGATGAGCGGCTTGCCCTGAAACGTATGCTTGGCCAGCAGCGCGTGCACCCGGTGTGCATCAAGACGCATCCACATCATCTGGTTCAGCGCAAGCTTGTCCCGATTCAAGTACTCGATCAGGCGGGATTGCGAAATGCGATGCCGCTCCTGTATCGCGGCAAGGCGCTTGAACATCTCTGCTTGACGTTTCGTGGCGCGCGGCACCTCACGCTGCAATTGCGCCGTCAGGTTTGTCCAGCGCGGCAGCGCCTTGGAAAAGGCGATCGTGGCCTTGGTGAATTCTACGACGTCGATGGTCGGTTCTGGCGGTTTCGGTGGATGCGCCAGGTGCTGGCTTAGCGCGACAGTGGCGGACGTGACCGCTTTGACAGCGTCCTCAACAGCCGCTTTTGCCGCCGCCAACTCTTCCGCGCGCGCATCTTCGCCCCCCTCGACATCCATCAGCAACGCCCGCAGGTCTTCCAGCCCCAGATCGGTTGCGATGGCAACCAGGACTTCGCGGAACTGGTCCAGATTGTCCGCCGTGAACTCGGTGACGGTAAACGGCACAAACAGGCAACGTTCGGCTTTGGAGACGCGCGTTTTAAGCCCGTACACTTGCAGCACCTCGTAATACTGGACTGTGAGGGCGTGCATGCGATTGTAGTTGGCCACAACGCGGGTCGTCACGTTTTCCGTCTCGCCCTCCTGCACTTCGCGCACCTGCGTGGACCGGCGCGACCGTGTCGCTTGGCTCAGCTGCTCGGTGCGCTGGCTCACGTCCCGGCTGGATTCACCGGACAAGTCCCTGACCCCGGTGCTCATTGATGCGGAATGGGCCCCACTTGTGGCAAGCGACGATGAGCCCGACACGCCCATACCCAGAAATCCGACGCTGCCGCCCACATTCGTTTGCGACGCCACGGACGAGGTTGTGGAGCTGCCAGTTTGCAATTCCCGCGCCTGCGCGCGTTGAACCTCGTTGGTGGATAGCGCTTGATTGGCCACGTTCGACATCGCTTCGCTTTGGTCGGTCTCCTGTGCGTCGATGGCCGCCTCGCGCCGCTGCCAGTCGACAATTGCAACCTTGGTCACTTCGCCTGGCGCCAGGCATAGCGAATGCAGCAACGTGCCCAGGGCCAGTCCCTCCTGAAACCACGCCTGTTCATGCGTCAAGAGCACTCCAATCGCTGGCGCTGTGGCCTCATCGCCCGCGCCAGAGAGGTCCGCAAACGGATCGATCTGATCGGTGATCTCAACACGCGGATCTGCCTCCAGTTTGGTTTTCGGCGGTTCAATATCGGTGATGTAGAGCGACGTGTAAAAGGCCGTGTTCGAAATCGCGAACTCGCCCATTTTCGGCACGAGATATGTAGGTGCATCGGCATCTTCGGCCGTCAGGTCGGGCATAGTGCACTCCAGCAAAGGACTTTAATCAATATCCCGGCAACGTGGAGTTTCGCACTGCCATCTGTCAAACGGTTTCTTGGGGCTGAGCCCCCCTGCCTGCCGGCACCCTCCCCCGCGCGCGAGATGATCCACCAGCAGCCGTCCAGCCCGACGTCAGGACGCTCAGGCAAAGGCAACAGCGCGGATCGTCCCAAATTCCGCTTCCACTGCACTGCGCAAATGGCGCGCCAGATGTGTCTCGATATAGCTCTCCACGAACCGGCTTTGCGCAGCAGCGTCAACACCCCCCGGGCAACGCATCGAATTCGAGCTTGTCAAACTATGCCGCAAACACCGCCGGATCCGCCTCTGCCAAACCGTGCCGCACGCGGCCCCAGAGTGTCGCGTCATCCGCGTCGGCGGGCGGCGATTTTGCACTCACGTAATCCTGCAACGACACGACCTTGACGGGCGTGTCCGCACAACGCTCTTTCATCCACTGTTCAAAATCGGGCCCGATCAGCGCCCATGCCGGTTCCGACAATTCAAGGACACGCGTCATGTTCAATCGGTAGGCGGCCAGCCAAAACCACATGCCAAAGAGATCAGAGGCGACGGTGACCGATCCGCCGTTCGCTATGATCTGCCCCCTGCCGGTTTTTCTTTCATAACGAGCGTCTACTGGTTTGATGTCGTGCTCGTCAGGGTCGGTTTGCGCACGCACACCGGCCGCGGAGCTTGCCCGGATAGGCGGCCACGTCCTGATCGGCACAGCCGTCAACCTGCGGATGATCCTGTAGATTCAGGTGGGCACAGTCTCGGGAGCATCAGCGTCCGCAAGAGGTTGTGCGCCGCCAGTCTCGCTCAGTGAGGCGGTCGGACCGACTAGGGACAGGTCCGACCGTTTCTTGCGACAAGGCTCAGGACAGCAGCTCGTTGAGGTCGACATTCGTCATGATGCTGTCCTCGACAGCCTCGCGGGTCAGATCCTCGCCACGCAGAATGATCCTATCGTTCCGCCCGGTGCCGGTTTCAAAGAGCTGGATGACCACCTGATTGTCGTTAACGCGAATGCGGTTGACCTCCACGCCCGTCGCGAGCGCGATGGTGTCCACACCCACTTCGAAGTCGCGGATGATATCCCGCTCGTCGACGCCATTCCCGACCTCGCTGCCGAAGTAGAAGACATCGGCGCCGTCAAAGCCGTTCATGATGTCGCGCGCACCGGCGCCCGAAATGATGAGGTCGGCCTCGTCCGTACCGCGCAAGCGATCGTTCTGATCCGTGCCTTGCACCAGGTTCAATCCACCCGTGACAGGATCGTCATCCACACCATTGATCGTCACGGTCACGGTCTCGGTGTCCGTACCGCCATTTCCATCCGAAACGGTATAGATGAAGGTATCGGTCGCCGTTTCGCCATCGTCCAAATCGTCAAACATTCCGTTTGGATCGTAGTCAAAGGTGCCGTCACCGTTGTCGATGACAAAGCCCACCGTTCCGGTCGTGTCGATGCTCAGGACAGTCAGGAGATCGTTTGTATCCGGATCCGTGTCGTTGGCCAGCACCGACGCCGTTGTGAAAGCTGCGTCTTCGTCTGTGGAGAAACCTGTGCCACCGTCAGCGACGGCGACAGGGGTGTCGTTCACTCCATTCACCGTAATGGACACTGTCGCCGTATCCGATCCGCCGTTGCCGTCAGAGATCGTGTAGCGGAACGTGTCTATGGCGGTTTCGCCGACACCAAGCCCTTCGAACAGGTCATTGGGATCGTAATCGAACGTTCCGTCACCATTATCCGTCACTGTGCCAATCGTGCCTGTGATGTCGATCCCCGTCACAGACAGCACATCGTTCAGGTCGACGTCGGTATCGTTCAAAAGCACGGATCCCGTCGTAAACACCGTGTCTTCGTCCGTGGTGAAGTCGATGCCCACATCATCTTCTGCCACCGGCACATCGTTCACACCGGTGATCGTAATCGTGACGATGGCTGTGTCTTGCTCGCCGTTACCGTCGGAGATGGTGTAGCCAAACGCGTCCGTGATGGACTCTCCGGCGCCGAGCAACTCGAACAGACCGTTCGGGTCGTAGTCGAATGTGCCATCCCCGTTGTCGGTGACGGAGCCGAGCGTGGAGCTGACATCGATCCCGGTCACGGTCAGGCTGTCGCCATCAACGTCGGTGTCATTCAGCAGGACGGAAGCTGTGGTGAACGCCGTGTTCTCATCGGTTTCGAACCCGGTGCCGCTGTCGTCCTCTGCCACGGGCGGATCGTTGAGGGCGTTGACCGTCACGGTCACGGTCGCGGTATCTGTGCCGCCGTTGCCGTCATCGATCGTATAGGTAAAGCTGTCGGTTCCGTTGAAATCCGCATCGGGCGTGTAAACATATGCTCCGTTGTCGAACGCGACCGTGCCATTGGTCGGAGTGCCCAGCGAGACGCCAAGCGTGTCGCCATCCGCATCCGTATCATTGGCCAGCAGGTCGATCTCGACCGAACTGTCTTCGTCCGTCGTCACAGCATCGTCCCCGGCGACCGGGTTGGTGTTTGTCGCCGATGAAACGGTGATCGTCACCGTGGCCGGTGCGGCCGAATCCTCGGTCCCGTCGTTGGCGAAGTAGGTGAAGCTGTCGGTACCGCTAAAGCCTGCATCCGGCGTGTAGTCGAAACTGCCGTCGGGATTCAGCGTCAACGTCCCGTTCGACGGCCCGGTGTCGAGCACGGCGCTCAGCACGTCGCCCTCAACATCCGTGTCGTTCAGCAGAACGCCCACAGCCGCGATGTTTAGGGTCGTGCCAAAGCCGGTCGAAAAGGTGTCGTCCGAGGCCACTGGCGCATCGTTCACCGGGTTGACGACGATCGAGACGGTTGCGGTATCCGTACCGCCGTTCCCATCATCGACCGTGTAGGTAAAGCTGTCGGTCCCGTTGAAGTCGGCATCCGGCGTGTAGATGAACTGTCCCTGATCGAACACCACCGAGCCGTTGGATGGCGTGCCGAGCGTCACCGCCAGACTGTCACCATCCACGTCGCTGTCATTCGCAAGGAGGTCGATCGTGACCGATGTATCTTCGTCCGTGGTAACAGCGTCATTTTCGGCGACCGGCAGGTCGTTCACCGCATCGACCGTGACCGTCACCGTGGCCGTGTCCGAACCACCGTTGCCGTCACTGATCGAATAAGTGAACGTATCGGTGCCATTGAAATCGGTGTCTGGCGTGTAGACATATTCTCCATCGTCGAACATGACCGTGCCATTGCCGGGCGTGCCCAGGGTGACCGATAGCGCGTCGCCATCCGCATCGCTGTCATTTGCCAACAGATCGATGGTGACAGATGTATCCTCATTGGTCGTCACCGCATCATCGCCTGCAACCGGGTCGGTATTGCTTGCGCCGGTCACACTGATGGTGACGGTTGCAGCCGTATCGGAATCCTCGGTCCCGTCATTGGCGAAGTAGGTGAAGCTGTCCGTGCCGCTAAAGCCTGCATCAGGCGTGTAGTCAAAACTCCCGTCGGGATTCAGCGTCAGCGTTCCGTTCGACGGCCCGGTGTCGAGAACGGCGCTCAGCACGTCACCCTCGACATCCGTGTCGTTCAGCAGAACGCCGTCCGCCGCGATGTTCAACGTCGTGCCCGCCGCGGTCGAGAAGCTGTCGTCCACCGCATCCGGCGCATCATTCACGGCATTGACGGTGATGAACGCATTGACCGACGTGCTCGTTGTCCCATCCGAGAGCGTATAGGTCACGATCTGCGTCCCGGATGCGTTGAGCGGCGGGGTGTAGGTGATCGTGTTGTCCGGGTTCACCGTCGCGATGCCACCACCCGACGTAACGGCGCCGGTGATCGTGAGCGTGTCGCCATCCACATCGCTGTCATTGGCGAGCGGGTTGAAGATGACAGCCGTGTCTTCGTCTGTGGTGACAGTATCCGTGCCGCCCACCGGTGCATCATTCACCGGATCGACCGTGATCGTCACCGTCTGGTTCACTTCCTCGAACGAGTCGCTCACGACATATTCAAAGGACGCCGTTCCATTGAAATTCGAACCCGGCGTGAAGATCACCGTATCGCCACTGATGATTGCCGTGCCGTTGCTTGGGTTTTCGACCCGAAGGATCGAAAGGATGTCACCGTCAGCATCCGTATCGCCATTCAGCAGATCGCTGATCTGGATCGTGATCTGGGTGTCTTCGTCGGTCGAGAAGGCTTCGGCATCCGGGTTTGGCGCTGCATTCAAGAACACGTCACCATCGGCAAAACTCAGGATGCGCGCGCCGTTGATGACATCCGTGCCATCATCGCCATCCGCATTGGGATCGAGGTCCGTGACCGTGACCGACGTTCGGTCGCCGACAATGCTGTAGTCGGCCTGGTTGCCGGAAAAGACGGCGGTGTCGCGCCCCGCACCCATGTCAATCGAATCGTCGCCAGCGCCGCCCGTGACCACATCATCGCCATCGCCAGCGTCCACCGTGTCATCCTCGGACCCCGCATCGATGGTGTCGTCACCGTCACCCCCGTCGATGAGGTCGATGCCCGAAAGACCGACGATGCTGTCGTCGCCGGCCAACCCGGAGATCGTGTCGTTTAGGATCGTCCCGACCAGCGCGCCCGGGTTGCCGGGTTGCCCGTTGTCGTCAAACTCCGTGCCAACGATGTTAGCGCCGACGAGGCCGGTCGCGACAACGACGTCTCCATCCGTGAACCGCAAGCGTTCTGCGTTGATGACGATGTCGGTACCGTCATTGCCAACGTTATCGACAACCGTCAGACCCGTCGCATTCCCGATGATCGAGTAGTTGCCGCGCGCGCCATTGAAGACGACCACATCACCATCAGACGAGGACTCGGTCCCGCCGTCGATTGTGTCGTCGCCCGCCTCACCTTCGAGCGTGTCATCGCCCGCGCCGCCTTCCAGCGTGTCATTTTGGAAGCCTCCAAAGAGCACGTCGTCATCTGCCCTGCCCTGCAACAGGTCATCGCCGGAACTGCCGCGCAGCGTGTCGTTGCCATCGCCGCCGATCAGGATCTCTGTCGCGCCATTGGTCCGACTGGTGCCGGAAATGCTGTCGTTCCCGGTGCCACCGTCAAGGGTCAGGTCGCGGGAATAGCTGTTGCTATAGCTCGTCGCGGTGATCGTGTCGTTACCCGCACCGCCGGTGACGGTGGTATCGTAGCTGTTGGCTTGTGTGATGCCCGAGAAATCAGGCCGGATCCGGATGAAATCGTTGCCGTCGCCGCCATCGATCGAGGGGCCGGAGACGTCGAGATTGTCATTGTCGTCACCGCCGGACACGGTGTTGGCGCCGTAGAGGTCTCGGATAACGTCCGCGCCCGCGCCGCCCTCGATCGAGTCGTCCCCGTCAAAAGCGGCATTGTTCCCAATCGTGTCGTTGCCGTCGCCACCGATCAGCGTGTCGTTGCCATTGCCGCCAATAATCGAGTCGTTTTCCGTCCCGCCATCGACGGAATCGTCGCCGTCCCCCGAATTGATCGAGTCCGCGCCCGCGCCCGCAACCACCGTGTCGTTGCCGGTGCCCGTCGTGATATTGTCGGCGCCCGCGCCTGCATCCACGTCATTGTCGCCATCACCGCCATTGATGATGTCGCTGCCGGCCAGGCCGGTGATCGTATCATTGCCTTGCAGACCGGTGATAAGGTCATCATTGACCGTGCCCGACAGCAGCTCGCCCGCAGGGTTGGTCCCGATGACCTCAGTGCCAAGCGCCAAACCGGCCGTCGCCACGTCGCCGTCGGTAAAGCGCAACGTCTCCACATTCGTGACCGTATCGCGCCCGAGCGAGCCGGTCACATCGACCACGATGATCGCACCCGCGCCGCCGTCGATCAGCGCAAAACGGTCGCGCGGCCCGCCGACGGTCAGAACATCGCCGGTCGTCTCACCGCCACTGCCGCCATCAATGCTGTCATCGCCGTTGCCGCCCGACAAGGTGTCGTCACCGGCACCGCCTTCGAGCGTGTCACTGTCATTGTCACCAAAAAGCGAGTCGTTGTCCGCCCCGCCCTGCAGCAGGTCATCGCCGGAACTGCCGCGCAGCGTGTCGTTGCCATCGCCGCCGATCAGG